>WOR8_10000121_pt1 | contig 75207 bp, 165 predicted proteins | sample DeeMarSeWOR38_10_FD_19890 | JGI IMG/M metagenome (IMG submission 19890)
TCAAGCCATTCCTTATACTTGTTTTTCATTTAATATTCTCCACTTAATTCTTTAATATTATTTGGAAAACAACCATGTTCATATAAATACATTTCATCTTCATCTGTAATATATTCATATGATATATCCTTACTCGTGAAACCATACTTTTCAGCCATTCCTATATAATAGGAGGGATCATGACGGGCTAATTCATGTGCTTGTGCAACCAATTCCCCATCTATAAATAAACCTTCCCAATAATCATCATTTGCACTTAAAACTATTACTTTCATTTTTTTCTTCTTTTCCTTTCTAAGTTTTTCAAAATATTCCATACCAAGACGAAAGGCCCTCCATATTCTTTTATGATATTCTACCCCTGACTCTGGTAAATTTTTAATAGATAAAGAAGCTACTTCCCATGCTATCTTTTGACTTTCATTTATTTCGATCATATTTTATTCCATCTAATTTGTCTAAAGCTTCTTCCAGGATAGCTAATAACTCCCTATCTCCCCCTAAATTGTCCAATACTTGTGTGTGAAGGGTATCCACTGCCTCATATAATTCTTCAAGGTCTTCGATGAAAATGGTAGGCCCCTCATCTCCCACATAATAGTTAATGCTCATCTTCAAATTCCTCCAAGACTGTATAAAATTCTTTATGTATAGGATGTCCTGGGGAGTTGTGAAAACATAAAGCACAACCAGGGGTATGACATTCATCCCCTTTACCTTCCAAACATTCCTCACATAACCATATTTCAACCTTCTTTATTTTCATTACACCTCCTTCAGTATTTAGCCGTACATACACCAATCAGCATAAATCAAGGGATAATTCAGTTCCAACCAAGTTTCCAGATCCAAATTGGTATATTCTTCCCGATAATCCATATCATACTCTTCCAGGATATCAAGATATTCCTCTTCTAAGTATTCCCTGATTTCTTCATCCATTATAGTTTCCTCCAAAAAGGTTAAATAGCAAGAGGATTTGCTTTCACAAATCCTATACCTTCAACCGAGAACAACCTTTCACCTGTTGTTTTGTGTACTCCAAAACTAATGAGTAATGACTTATTGTTCAGAGTAATCCCCCCTGCCCCTGCCCACTCATAACCAGTAGGTTTAGTTTTAAGGATTTCGATCTCTTTGATGTTGAGAAAAGACTTTCTTAATGCTTCTTTTAACTTATCCATCTGTGTCACCTCTTTCTTAGGATAATAGTTTTCTAAAGCATAATATTCGTCATCAAACATCCCTGCTTCAGCAGCCCTCTCATCAAGTTCATTTTCGGTAAAGAGATCCTCAGGCTTAAGACCTAAGGTTTCTATTACTTTTCTGATTTCAGCAATTTGTTCTTGTTTATTTTTTTTCATGGAGAGCTTTTCCCCTTCCATTATATACTTCACAGATCTGACCAGTGCCATCATTATAATAAATGGAAATAACCCCACCACCCAAACTAAAAGAAACAAGCTTATACTGATCCCTTATTCTCTTTAAGATATTTTGCTGTTTCACTGTAAGAGAATTAATCAATCTTGCCTCTTTGAATGCTTTATGATTAGCTTCCTCTTCTGGGAGAGAAAACTTATCTATTAACTCTGATTTTCTGGATTCAAAAAAGTCTAAAGCTCTTTGTATTGCATCATGAGACTTCTTATAATCTCTATTGGTTCCGAGTGCCATAATTTGTTCCCTCCCTTCTATATACTATATCGGCATATTAGGGAAAAAACTTCATCTACATTCATCGAGCATACCTTCTTTTAGCTCATAATAATTATGGACAAACCCTTTTCTTCCAAGTTTTACACGTCTCCGAAGTTTATGAGTCATTTTGCTTAGACGTTTCCTAATAGTTTGAGGGTGTGTCACTTGATCAACCCACTTATTAGGAATCTTTACAAGTTTACCCTTCCTCATTCTGTAATAGGAATTACCTATTCTTATTCTTTTCACCTTTTATTTTTCCTTTTAATTTTTTATATAGGAATTTTATTGTCCCTGGGGTTTTCTTTAATATCTCAATTAAATAACAAATACCAAAAATAATAATGTGTAGAGAAATGACTACCCACATAATAGGCCCATATATTATGAGACCACCAAGTGATTCTAAACAAGTCCCATAATAATTATCAAATAAAAATAATATAATACCCAATACTGTCCAAAATATAAGTAAAATATTTATTATCATGTTTTAATCCTTTATAAGTTTATTAAGTCCCCACTTTATAACAGGAACAATGAGGAGGTAATATGGTATATAACAAACCATACTTACTATTAATGCACCAAACAACCCTGTTGATTCAATGAAGGTTATTATGAATTGTCCCATAGTTATTAATAAGAGTCAGAATGATTTACATGACGCTTATTTGCTATACGTGTACGATTTACCGAGATAAATCTTTGTACTGTAGAGTGTAAAAATCCAAGGCTAAGAATGAGTATCAATCCATCTACTATATTCCCTAACCCTACCAACATATACCACATTCTATTTTCAAAAAAATTGAACTCAGGCCACTCTGGGATTCTGCTTTTAAAGTAAATAGCTTTTACAAACTCAGTTACAAAGCTTATAAGATTTGCACAGTGGTTAATAATATATTCTATCTTTCTCGCTCCACGTTCTTTTCCGAATATTAATACCAGCAGGATAGATCCAACTGCACAAATGACCAGCATGGCCCATATAAGAAGAAAAAAGAAACATATTGTATTTATAATAAAAGATATCATGTTATCCTCCTCAATTTTCTAAGCAGTGAATAAAGCATCCACTATCTGGTTCAGGTGGACTATCCTTTGACATCTGAGGAATAGTACCACTGTCACGATATTTCTTCAATGCTGCTTTGCATTTAGCCCTGGTAGCCTTGGGATCATTCTTCACAGGTCTGGCCTCTAACTTAGCAATAGCATCCGATAAATTTTGTTTTAGGTTCTTAGATAATTCCATAAGTTCTTCAATAATCTTATCCTTTTCTGCAATTATCTCATCTTTTTCTGCTACTACATCTACAGGTACAGCCTCAACAACCACTGGTTGAACTGTTCCATTAAGACCAACAACATCATTTGCATCAAAAGACATTAATTTTCCATTTGTTTCCAGGATAATCAATCCATCTTCCGTAATTCCTTTTAGAGTTCCTGTGGTACTTGTGAGATCCTTAGGAGTAGTGGTTAGTGTGTTGTAATGAATAATCTCTACCTCCTGGCCTGGTTGAAAAGGGACATTTGTAAAATAGGCTTTAGGAGAAGATACCACCAAGATTGAAATAATTAATACTACCAAAGTTAATGTAATAAATTGTTTCATTATGGTCTACCTCCATTGTGAAGTTTGTTTAGCAGGTCTTTCAAATCCTGCTTATGCATACAAAGCTCTGAAAAAGATCTACCCATACTCTTTTTGGGTTGATACTCAATTCCATGACAATCGGTAACTGACATATTCCACTGGATACCTATTCCTGTGGGAAGTCTGGTTTCAAACACATACACAGCTTTTCCACCAGCTTGAAAAGATACTCCCTTAAAATTTTGTAGTTCATTTGCAGGGACACCCTCTGGTGCCCAGGAAGCTATAAGTCTAAGCTGACCATCTTGAATCATTGTTTCCCCCTTTTAGAAATCAATGGTGAATTTAACATCCATTTTTGACGGATCAAGCTCTTTTAATGCTTCATATCGAGTATAAAAAGTAACCATGTTCATAGTAAGTGGAATGTGGGATATTGTTCTGAAAGCAAGAACTAATCCGTCTTTACTGATATGGTCTCCTGCAATATAAGCAATATGGTATTCATTATCAAACTTCTCATGAACTAAATACCAACTCCCATTTTTTACACCTTTTAAAGGTTTTAGATCCTCTGCTGCTACTGCTACCCAAGCAAAATATAGGTTATCAAATCTAATCATTGTTTTTTCTCCTTTTGAAAAAATCAACAAGCAGAAAAACTACCCCCAGCAAACCCAAGGAAATAAATATCTTTATCATTTCAGCTAATGTTGGCATTTTCTTTCTCCCTGGCAATTATTCTATCCATAAGTTTATCCAGTTCCTCTATAAGGTAGTGATCTTTTACTCTTTTTATAATATACTTGGATCTTGTCCCCTGTTTCGTTTTTTCAACCCGAAGAACACCCTTAGCTGTGAGGTAATTTACAAGTTCCCTTTGGTATTCAGTCAACTTTTTATAGTCACAACCATCGAAAGCATTTATAACCATTCCTGAGAGATCCCCAATCATATTTATAGTGAAGACTGTATATATGCTCATGTGTTCACATCTTTCAATCAACTCTTCTTTTGAAGAATCCTCAAATAATGATTTCATTAATTATCACCTTTCATAGTCTGTTACCTTTAAATATTCTCCACAACCACAACAAATTTTTATTTCTCTTCCTGGTAATCTGGATTATTTATATCTTCTACTGGTTTAAACCCCTCATTTTCAAGTTCCTCATCTGTTGACAAACCAACCATAATTCCAAACATAATATCAGCATATAGACTTGCTTCAAGAAGTTGTAGACCAGCAAGATACTGAAGACTCTGTGTATAAGCATGAAGTTTACCATCTTCATCACGTTTAATATTTTCAAATAAAGGAATCCCAGCTTTGTTTAGTTCCTGCTTGAACGTTCTATGTATTGTAGTACACAAGGCACGTACTTTAGATCTGAATGTATGTTCTACTGTACTACAAACATCATCGATGATTTCAAGTTCACTTTTTTTCTTATCCATTTTTTATCCTCTCATATCCTTCCTTCAAAAGTTTGAGAACCCATGTTGGAAGTTCTACTACCATTCCATCAGGGCCAGTGAAAAGAACCCCTGGATCAAAAGCATAATGCTTTAAACCAGTCAACTCCTCAAATGGATGACATAACTTTCTCCACTCTTCAAGATATAGATCAATATTAGTGGTTTCACGTCCATCTGGCAGTCTTCCATAAAACTTTTTAGATTTTTTCACCCTTAAATTCCTCCTTAATTATTATATCGGCAATAAGCAGAAATTTCTTCGATTATATCCTGGTAACATCCTTTCCTGTCCACTCCTCAAGCTTTTTTAGTTCTCTCTTATGCTTCATAAGAGCAAAAAGTCTATTTCCACAATCACGGATGATATTAGTTTGGACTTTATAATCAGCATCAGAGATTTCTTCCCCCAGGCATAAAACAGTTTTAGGAACTTCTTTCCTATCCTTGTCCTGGTACATAACAGCACCAATCTCTGAGTCAAAATATACAAAAGATCCTGTTTTGTATTCTTCAGGGAGTTTCTCAAACGGTAAAACCCCATAAATATTCTTTACAGTTCGATACCTGGTAGGAACTTTGTGACCATATTTCTCAATGTCTTTTACATACTTCTTTGTTATAATTCTGATACTCCCAATATTTTTACTCATTTACTTTGTCTTCCTCCTCATTGATTAATAGTTCTACTACATCAAGTAAGTTTCTCAATGTTTCAAATGCATGATAATCAGATATATATCCTATATGATGATTTGCAGCATCTAACCTTACCTTAGCTAATTCTTTTTTTTCTTTAGTCATTAGTCAAAGACTCCTATAAATAGCATAATTAAAATACCCATAGCAATTATGGTTAAGATAGCTTTTCCTATCATTATTTTTTCTCTTTACTGAGAAGGTTTTTTACTTTATCCAGTTGTTCTTTTGAGATGGGCTTTCCAGTTTCATTTACCCTAAGAAAAGTTCTCAAGACTTGTTCCCTGGTAGCATTTTCAAGCTCAACTACTTCAACAGGAAAGTTATCTATATGAATTCTATCATGGGGGTGTAATTCTGAGTATTTCATCCCATTGTAAGTAAACCTATCTTCGATAAACTCACATATTGTAGTGAGTCTCTGTTTTCCATCTATAATCTCATAGAGGTAATTATGCTTCTCAGAGTACGGAAGCTTGTTAAAAACAAATCGTCCAATTGGGACATCATTAAGAATAGAAGCTATAAGTAATCTCTTATCTTCTATACTCCATACCAAATCTCTTTGATAGTCTGGGTCTAAATTAACCCCGAATGAGTAAACTGTATGCAATAAAGATCCTATTTGGGATCTTAGTGAACTTAACCAAATATCACTCTCATTATGGAGTTGTACTTCAGAGTGTACTTTAGAAAACATATAAACCCAACTATGTATGTCTACCTTTCTCCCCACATATTTCCCATATGCAATATCATCAGCTTCAATTTTATACAATTTACCACCATAGAATTTATCAAGTATCACAGGATTCTCAAGACCACCCAGGACAAATTCAGTATCCCCCACCTCAAACTGCCTGGTAGGTTCAGGAATAAGATCAACATTAAAATAAAGAGCAATCTTTTCCAGGTCAGTCATTTCTACTACTTTCTTTTTGGCTTTTTTCTTAGGCATGTTTATCTCCCTCAGGATCTCTTCCTGGTATAAGCTCTTCTGGATTTGTTATAATACGTTTTTCTAAAAGATCAGGAACAGTAGGCATGTATCCAAAATTATATTCCCAGTCTAAAAAATATTCACTATTACAGATTCTTATCAAATCCAGTTCAGCAGGAGAAATGCCAATAAGATCTATGGTTATCCAACAATTGGGGTTGCTGTTTCTTATCATGATTTATCCTCCAATTTTTTATTGATTATTTTATCAACAACTTTATAAAAATCTTTGTTAGAGAACCCAGGGTCACAACTATCATGAATGTATCCTTCACATGTACCATCTTTTAATTTCCAGACATGAGCATAAGGATCACAATTAATGGTTTGCTTTATCCAGTATAGATTATCAGTATCAGGGTCTCTAACTATTATCTGACCTCTATAAGATAAGATGTTCATTATTTCCCCCTTGTCCATAAAAGGTTATTATTAAAATCAAAAATCCTACTGGCATAGGCCCCACGATGTTCTATTTCAATGTTGGCATATATTCTACATATCTCTTTTTCAAGTTCTTTAAATCGTTTGGTATGATTAGAGCAGTAAGTTACAACGTGTACCATTTCGTGTATCGTGTAATAATGAAAGAAAGGTTCACACTCTTCAAAAAATAACCAGAGAGGAAATTGAATTTCCCATCTCTCCTCTTCTGGGTAATAAGTTGCTTCCCCCCTTTGTACCCCTGTAAATTCAATAGTAACTTTATCATGATCAATAGCCCAATCATCACAGATTTCTCCACATGTCCGTAAAATCCAATCGAGTCTTGCTTTTTGTGAATCTGTTAAATGATCTTCGTTCATGATTTTTACCTCCTACAAATAGATAATGCAAAAATCATGCCTTATACATCTAATCTCTTTATATCAGAACTATCTTCTGGGTTTATGCTGTAGACTTCACAGGTTCTACCACTTTTACGTTCATGACGTATAAACTCTAAGATTGACAAGCCTTTCTGGACAGCATGATCGGCATTATAGAATCCAAAGAAATCAATTACTTTTTTTATCCATTTTGCATCAATCTTAAAGGAAACTTTTATCATCATAAATTTAACCTCTCAGTTCATATTTTACACAACAAATTGTTCAACAATTAATCACCTTCACCATAAAACCATTCTTTTCCAGAATTATCTTCTACATATATCTTATAATTCCCATCAGAGAAGTGCTTTGCAACAATCATAGTAGCCCATCTTTTAGCAAGATAGTAGGATCGTGGTCTTTGAAGACAATCAAATCGTCTACCCTTACCTTTTGGGTCTTCCCAGGGAGTTGACCAACATTTTTCTTTACTGTTCCAAAAGGGGTTGTCATGTTCTTCTACACTTACATAATAATGAGATCCTATACCCCAAAATTTCATAAGACGTATAGTAACAGGTCTGGGATCTTCCTTATTCTCATTGGGCCACCTTCTGATATGGGGTAAGGGGATATCTTTTATAGTTCCACCATAACTACTCCCTTCGTCAAGTTGCTCTTTTGTCCATTTCACAGTTTAATCCCCCATTTGTATTCTTGCCACTTGTAAAAAGTCATCAGCAGACATATACACATTTACCTCATAATTTTCATCTACATCATCCTTAATAGTAATGTGAGCTAATGAACCCGTAAGATCAATATTCGCAATATATATCATGAGAAATAGTATTCTTCTTCTTCGGTAAGTTCAATGCCCATTTTCTTAAGAGCATCTTTCTTTAATTCTTTCATCATGTCATATAAGAAGTCTTCATACTGCTGGAATTTTTCTAAGACAAGCTCCTTAGCTTCCTTCTTTATACGATCATCATCTTGCTTCTGCATATCCTCAAAGGACTGGATCAGAGGTAGCTCAACTCCATTCATAGTAAGTTTAATATCGAGACCTTCCTGGTCTTTGGTCAGCTTAATTTCTTCCTGATCCTTCTTTTTCAATAAGGTAAATGCATGAATAACTACCCACTCCAACAACCATAGGTGTTTATTTCTCATTTCCTGTATTGATATTTTCATAATTACTCCTTAATTCATAGGCTCATTGCCATTGAAACCGAAATTCATAAACATCTCGGTGAGTTGCTGTTCTTTCTGTTTCTCAGCAAGGGCTAAAAGAAAACTCTTGTAAGTTCCTACTCCAATATATGAACCCAGAGTAAAAATAACCAAAGCTTTCTCATTTTCATTTTCCAAGGTATTTACAAAGTCTATGATCTTTGTATAGACTTCTATAAGGGTTTGGTCAGGTGTATCTAAGATCCCCAGTGTTACCATAGTGATCTCTGCTGCTCTGGCAGCATCAATTCCTAAAAACTCAATATAATCGACTCCATTCTTGTTATACTTAATCATGTTCTTCTAAATCTCCCTTAAATTGGTTAAATGGTTAAATCCTTGGAAGTCATAAATTCTTTTCGTCCGATAAGCCAGTTCAGGTCATCGATGGACATCAGGTATCTCAGTCCATCTTTACCATAAGCAATAGCCCCCACTCCCACTGTGGAAGGTACGACTTCCTTTATATGCACAATTTCCAGATTATCGTGTTTTCCCCCAGAGTCAATTTTCAGTATGGGTTTCCGATCAGCATTCAACATGTTATTGACTTTGGTACAAAGTTCCTGGACTAACTTGGTTTTTCCAGTATCTTTTGTTTCTACCTTCTGAGTCTGTTGTTTACCCTTCTTTGCCATTTTTGGCCTCCTCTTTTAAGTTAGCTATTTCTTCTTCATATTTCTTTACCCTTGATGTAGAAGTACCCCACTGGTCTATAAATCTTTTTGACATGGTTCCGTCTTTCTTTACTTGTTTTAGTGTATACGTAATGTACTTATCATAAGATAGGTTATACCCACTAACAAAAGCAGGAATCCACTTTTTACCAGGGCTATTTCCCCAGCCATCTTCATTATAGAGAACTTTTTCTCCTATTTTATATTCAGCATGTTCGTCAAAATATCTCTGTTTTGCAGTATATTTTTCAGTTTCAAATTCGTGAACTTTCCTGGAAGATTCTCTTCGTATCTCTGCAATTTTCTCATCACACTCTGAAAATTTTTTAAGTAATTCTTCCCGTGTCATGATTCTCTCCGTATCTTTCTTAAATAATACTCTACATCATGTAATTTCTGAGAAGGGGATAGATCATCTCTTTTGAGTAACCCCAAAAGCTTGTCAACAATACCCCAATGATTCTCCAACCGATCTGATAATATTCCAAAGGCTATACACTTATGATTGCAATTGGCCCCCGAAATAACTGTTGTTATCCTGGACTCTTTGGCTTTTACTGCATCATCAAAAGTCAAATGTTGAATATCCTCTTCCTCAATATTATATCTATCCACTTTACCAAAAATAGGAGTGGATTCAAGGATATCTTTTATAGCTTCCAAGTCTTTCTTGGAATATGATGAAATAACTTCAATAGCGGTCATCTTATTTTGCCACCTTACTAAAGTGTAAATCATCATTGTTCTGTTCTCCCTTTTAGGTAACAACATGTACAAGCTATTAATGTAATGATCTGACTTGACCAAACCCAAGCTACAGCAACATAACTTAAAATTGATTTAATCATATCATTACCCCCTTATTATTTATATCGGCAATTACTACAAAAATCTTCGATAAAAAAAGGGGATAGTAGTATAACCTACTTATCCCCTAACCTTTATATACCTTGTATAATCAATACACCTGTCAGAACAAGTATATTCATGACTCTCAATATCATACCATTCAGTTCTTACCCCACAAAAGCAACAAGGTTCCTTGGTTGCAGTACGTAAGACTAATGGTTCTGGATCTTCAATCCTTTTTATCATATCTCCTATTTTAGTGTCTGGAAAAGTTCTTTTAAAATGACTCATAGTAATATATCATCAGGATCATCAAAATTTTCACCTCCCCATATATCTATAGGGGTTGAGGATCGTTTTTGCATTTCCTCTTTTACTCTCTTGAAATACCAGTTAATGGAGTCCAACGTCTCATCTCCAATAACTATATCAGAAGAAGTACATGCCATAAGGTTGTTTGAATCAATAACAACTTCCTGTTTTTCAAGTTTCTCAGACATCTCCACTCCTTTACACCTTTACTTGAGTATAATCATTCTCCTCAAGTTGTTTTTTGTTTTTCCATCTCTCAATAGCTTTGACATTTACTACTGGTTTAAGTTCAAAAAGGGTATCTACAAGATCTTCCTGGTTATTCATGACCTCTCCAATATCTTTGTAGGCCCCAGGTGCCTCTCCAAGATCTGTTAATCCTTTCTTATTTCTACCCCATCCTTCATAGATAATCCCTTCCATCTTTTTTGTTTCTTCCTCAACATTTAAATCTCTACTTGCTTGGTTTCGACCTTTGCAACGTCCTGCTCCATGAGAACAAGAACTGAAACTATCAGGATTACCTTTTCCCATTACAATATAAGAAGAAGATCCTTGATCCCCAGGTATAATTCCATATTGACCAAGCATTGCACTTGTAGCTCCCTTACGATGAACCCAGACATCTTCCCCAAAATGATTCTCAAGAGAAGCATAGTTATGATGAACATCAAGCTCTAAACTAAACTTGACATTATGGAATTCATGTTTAATAGCTTCCATAACTTCACTCATCATATAATAACGGTTAGCTCTTGCAAATTCTAAAGCATAATTCATAGCTGTAATGTATTCCTGGCCTTGAGGTTTGTCTGGACGTAAATAAGCAAGATCTGTATCTCTCATTCTCTCTTGGCAAACTCTTAGGGCTATAGTATGATACTCTTGACAAATTTTATACCCAAAGTTTCTTGAACCAGAATGTATCATTATGGCTATTCTATCCTCTGGAAGTAGTCTCTGGATTTCAATGAAATGATTACCTGAACCCAGTGTCCCCAATTGACGTTTAGCAGATTCTAATTCCCTCTGTATGATTGGGATATCTGGTGCCCGATTAAAACCTTCCCATTCCTGAGGTTTGGAATGGTGTTTATACCCAACAGGTATTTTTTGTTTAATTTTATTTCTAATACTAATAAGTATCCTTTGATCTACATCCTTAAGATATAAATTAGTCAGGATAAAATGCATACCACACCCACCATCATTACCAACTCCATAAGGGATTATAGCATCTTTACAGGCACATACACCACCAATAGGCATACCATATCCTTTATGCATATCTGGCATATTGGCTATATGATCAAACGTAACAGACAGGTTAGCCAAATTTATTGCTTGCTGCATAGCTTCCTCTTCAGGATTAGTAGCATAAATATAAATTGGTATACGATAGTCAGTTATTATTTTGGGTTTCATTTTATATCCCTCCTTATATACTTATCAGTATAATTTGGAAATTTCTTCAGCCGTCTTTCTATCCTCTAATATTTCTACTACTAAAGGCCCAACAATAGACCAATCAACACAAGGTTGTTTAAGATGAGCATATTTTATAATAGGACATCCAAATGCTGCATCATCTATATATAAATTTCCATAAGCCTTTGGGCTTGAAGTCCAGTTCTTTTGTGTTGGATTTATATTAACTCCAAATAGCTCTATTCCACATTCTTTTAAATAATCTACAGCTTCATTCAAAGGCTCACCCGATCTCATCGTAAATAATATAATCTTCGCTCCTAATTTTTGAAATTCCTTTATATATTTTATAGCATATAATACTGGTTTTCCAATATCTGGATAATCGTGATCTACTATTGTTCCATCAAAGTCAATACAGATATAAAACTCCCTCATTTTATTCTTCTTCTCCCTCTCTATCTTTAAACATCTCATCGAGTTGAACTAAAACGTCAGACTCATCGGTAAGATACCAAGTTATCTCATTTTCAAAAGCTTCCTGAATAACATCATTTATTAATTCCCTGGCCTCCTCAAAGGTTTCACAATCACGGAGATCATCATCATCGACTTCTGTAGATTGAGGTCTTTTACCCCCTATATATCCATCATCAACTTCCCAGGTTATTTTCATTAGATATTTTCTCCTTTTATTATTCGTTTAAATGCTGCAAAGTATAACCACGGAATGAATTTCCATGATTCGTGACAAATAGAGCATGTTACTTCACTTTCCCCCTCCATTTCACCTTCACAATTAGGACAAATTTTATTTAGAAGTTTTTGTGTTGTGTTCATTTACTCCTCCTTGTCAAGAAATTTTATATTTTCTACATAAATATTTTTTACTGTTCCATCAGGCAACTCTACAACTGCTGTTGTAAACATTCCTGGGCCAGACTCAAATTCTTCATAATCAATCCCAAACTGGTGAAATAGTCCTACTTCTCCTGTTGGTTCAAGAGTGTACCCAAGTTTTGTTTTATGATATATTCGTTTCAGTATTTCAACCTTTCTCATATAACCCCCAAAGTTGGTTCCAGGAGAGGGATTTGAACCCCCGACACTCGGCTCTTCAGGCCAATGCTCTACCAACTGAGCTATCCTGGAATATTTTCTTTTTTGCAGTTTTCGATAAACTCTATGAATTTCTTAAGATCTAACATAGTGTTATTCATAGTATCATCATTTGTCCATAGTGAAGGAAAATGAATACACAATTGTTTATCAACATGCTCTGCATAGATTTTTAGTTTTTTAAATGCACATTCCCAGGAACAGAAATGGAGTTCTTTACTTTTATCCTCTCCATATATGTGAAATTCTATGTGAGTTATCTCTTGCTCATTTTTTTCAGTAAGGAGTATTCCACATCCATCACAATAGATATCTCCAACCCAGGAATACTTTTTTCTACCACATTCTTTACACTCACTATCGAGTACACTATATTCTATTCTCATTCTATTCCCCAAAGTCTGAAAATTTAGCCATTCGTCTCAACTGAGACATTGGTATAGTTTTTCCAATATGCCATTCCCCACAATGGTAACAAGGATAAGCTGACATGGGCTTTTTAAAATGACCAACCCTTATGGCCCTCTTAGCTAACTCTTCAGTTTTATATCCAACTTTATTTTCACAATTTTTGCTTGGATCACTGTTTTTACTGGCAGCTAAATAAAGGTCATAAAGAATCTTGTCCATCAGTAAGTACCTAATTTTTTTCTAAATTTATCATCCATAATCCATGTAGTACCATTCCAAATATATATTTTTACACTTTTTGTAATTGGATGAATACCCTCTTCATCTACTCTGGCTCTACCAGTTCTTACATTTTCAAGTAACCAATATTTAGCCCCCACTGGGGGAACAAAATTTATGGCATCATCAAACTCTTTAAAATATTTAATAGTCCAAAAAATACCTTTTTTTTCATCTTCTACTTTTCCTATTTCATATCCTAAAGGTGCCCCAATTTCTATATCAATATATTTTATTTCTGGCTTTTTAGGTATATATTCTAATGGGTATTTCATTATTGATTTTCCTTTAAGATAAATTCATAGTTATCTTTATCAGTAATAATACAGTTAAATTCTATCTTGTCAATTGTTTTTATAGGTGTAATATATGCATTGACCTCTACAAGATCTTTTGACATATTTATAATTACGTTATATGTGGTTATTTTCTTTTCTTCTACAAGGATATCTAATGCTTCAAGTAGAGTCCTTATCTGTCTAACTTTGTCCATTCTTCTATCATTTCTCCTATCTTCTGAATAGCATCCTTAGCCCCCTGAGAATATCCATCCTCAAATATTTTCCTAAGGTCTGGGGTATCCTCAAGTCTACTAAAGAAGTATACATAGAGGGCACGTTTGAATTCACTATCGAGATTTAATGTAATGTCTGCCATTATCTATACCTTTTAGTCCCCTTCTTGCCGTATGTCCCCCTATGACTTCTTCCATAGAACATAAAATGCTTAGTCAAACTATGACAATTAGGACATAATATTTCAAGATTTTCTCTTTTATTATTTTTTCTATTCCCATCCTTGTGATTTACTTGAACAGGAACAATCCCTGTATGAGGATTTAATTCTTCCCAACCACATCTTTCACATTTTCTCCCACGTTCCTCAAACAATCTCTCCCTCATATGTACAGGTGATTTTAATTCTTCAAGATCTTTACGTTTATATTTTCTATTTTTATTTCCTCTTATAGCTGCTTCAGATAGTTTCTTTCTTGTTTCGGGAGGAAGAATTCTCTTTCCATTCTTATCTTTTAGTGGAAATCTATTTTTCCAACTTTTCTTTACACTTTCAGAAATCTTTTCTTTCCATTCATCCTTATATCTTTTTGACATATCTTTAACCTTGTTTATATACATACCCTGTAGGAATTGAACCTATAAAGAAAAAAGTGGGATCGGAGTTTCCCCCGATCCCTTTATACCATTGGAGGGTTGGTCTAATACTACCCCAACCCTACTTATTTCTTATGATAATCACTGATTTCCAGGATAGCCCCATCAGCATTTTTTCCCAGTTCATTGACCTTGGCATAGAACATTCCAACTGTTCTGATCCGTTTCTTATTGGCCTGAATCTGGGAAACTGTGGCTTTCTTGAACCCAGCAAAATCGAATGGTCTGATGCCCATCTTGAAGGGGATATTTGTTGCAATCTCTTCCTTGTTAATCCCCACGGTATCCAGGGCATGAAACTGTCCACCGATCATGACATTTCCGACTTCATCTTTTTCCAGGAGCTTTAAGTAAGACATAACCCGTCCTGGGTCTGCCATGATGTAGGCCCCTGTCACACAGTATGAACCACAACCACGATCCACATTCACATGTCCTCCAAAGGACTCATCCATGTAAAGCAGGTCATTGTCACACATTTTTTTGATCAGGTCTTTGTTTTCCAAGGTGATTTTATCAATCGTAAAATATCCGAACACCTTGCTTCCATTTTTTCCACCCTGGGTCAAGAATACCCGATCTCCCAGGTTCATACTCTTGAAGGATTGAAAAGGGATCTTCCGAGTAATACCATACTTGTTGGCCTCTTTTACAAAATCTTTTTTGCTGTAATAGCTGTTTCCAACAAAATGTATGAAATCCATTGTCTTCCTCCTTTTACAGGATTACGTGTAATCCCAGTTTATGTATTAACTTCTGAACACGTTCTGGAATGTCCCATCTGTGTTCATCGAATTTTGCTACATAAGCTAAAGGCCCTTCTGCTAAAGCTCCACTAAGAGCAGAGCTTAAATCCTCCTCTACATAACCAGTATCAACAATATAATCTTCAACCCACATCTGACCGAGTAGAGATCTTGTCCCTCTCTTTGTGATCCTCATTACTGCATAACGTGTTTTTTCTTCGGTCATGGTTTTGTTTTCCCCCTCTATTTATTATATCGGCATATCATTTAAAAAACTTCAGTAGTCTACTAATGTATCCCCCAAATAAAATATAGATCCATTGACAGATAGCCCATATAAAGAGGATTACAAATCCAAAAAAGAAGGTTCCAGCTATTATAGATCCTATCCACTCTCCAAAAGCCATTATTTGATCTCAGTCACAAAAATTTCTAAAGTATTAGTATTTATAGAGACTCTTTTATAATCAACTTGATACTCTTTATCATCTATAACTAATTCATCATTTTCACCAAGGGAACAAAGTATAGTTAATGTCTCTGGGGCTTTAAATATCTCTGCTTCTTTTAATATCTCCTCAGTAGAGAATTTTCTTATTAATATGGTCATTTTTCCTCATCCTTTATGATAGTTTTATTAACCCATTTACCACCTTGGTTTATACTCAATACTATAGTTCCAGAAAATTTATCTTTCTTACCTTCCAAGTATTCCAGATTATCTTCAACAGCTTCCGCAATCTTAACTTCTTTACTTTTCTCTGTGAAATATTTACAGAATTCCTTAAGAGCTTCAGTAATTCCTCCATTGAAATCCTCTGGCAATTCAAACACAGCATTTTGGATATATAGTATTTTTTTCATTTATTAGCCCAATTATCAATTTTATCCTTAAGATAATAAAAACAAATAGGAGTTAGCACAAGAATAAACATCCATATACCAGTAGTACAAAAACATTTCCACCCCAATTTTACATAATCCCAATATAAACTTATATTTGAAGGTATAATATAAAACAAAAAGAACAAAACAAATAAAGCATAGATAGCAGCAGCAATGTGATCTATAAGTCTCCAAACTACTTTTAAAATGGTTTTAGTTTTCTTTTTCATATCCCCCTTGCCTCTATTTCCTTTAATATTTTTTCAGAAAGATTATCAAGAGCTTCATCTAAGGTCTCCCTGGATACATCAAATACACAATGATGCTTACTTACAAACTCCACAATATTCTTTTTTATAATATCTTTCTTAGGGTTCCTAACCAAGGCATTAAATAAACTTTCAGCATGTTCAAACTCCTCAGGATCAACTGGATCAGGATGTTCCAGTATATACATAAATTTTTCCCATTCATCTTCATCGAGTGGGGGAGGAGACCCAAACATAGGATCACTTTCTAAAATTTCTCTCAATGATTTAGGTTCTTTATCGTCAGTTTCATATTCAACAGTGAGAGTATCACCAGGAGTAATGTCAGTCATCCAACATAACCCCTGTTTCCATTGCCCATCATTTATCCTGGATCTGATAAATCTTTTCACACTATAGGAAAAACACAATCGTCCATCATGTATTTCTAATGTTTCTAATATTTTCATCTTCATCCTCCATAATAGGTATGGGTCATTATACTAACATAATCTTTTGCTCTTGATTGTATTTGAATAAGTTCACCTTTCTCAATAGGACAAGAAAATACAACTTTTTTACCCTTTATTTTATAGTCAACACCCAATGCTTGAACAAGACCATTTCTATAGACAATTATATTTTCAAAATTCTTAAGATCTGTGAATAATTTTATAGATCTTTTTTTGAATACCTTCTCTTTAATATGGTAAAGTTTTGATTTTATCTTAAAAGACAGGCTATTTTCTCTTTCCATCTTCATTCTAAGCTTAAGTGTCATAATTCTACAAGATAAATCTTCAACTTTATCGCAAAGTTCATTACTGAGTTCTATAATATCTTTAAGCTCTTTCTCATTATTTACTTTTTTCATGTTAATCTCCGTAAAAAGCTTTATAAGTAGCCCTGAATATACCATATTTTACAATATATAGAACAACTATTACAAAAATTATATCACTCAACATTTTCTTCATCTCCCAGGAATAAACTTTTTTCCCTACCTTCAAGTTCCTCAAAAAATACTTTCTTTGAAGCACAGTGCCTACAGAGATAAGTCCCCTCTACTGCTTCTGGATTTGTCCTGTACCAAAAGATGTCATGATATTTATAGTTGCATTCATCACACTCTTCATCTGTAAAATCACATAGTTCATATCCCAGAAGCTCTAATTCCTCATTATCCAGAAGTTTAATACAATCAGTTCCACATAATACTTTCTTATCATCAAAATAAACTATATAACCTTCTTCCAATTCCAAAAGCCTGAGAACGACTCTATCCCTTTTATCCTTCACAATTATTTCGGTTATACCGTCTGAGTATGTGGATATCTCAACGTTGTCATTCTTCATGCCTGTATATCCTTCCACCCTCATTAATTTTCCATTGGGTTTTCAAGGCTTTTTAGAAGTGCATTTACCATACCATTGTTATCAGGTAGTTCCTTATTGAGTTTCTCAAGTTCTTTCCCATACTTCTCAGCTATCTCCTTAGGGCCTACTCCATTACATAAAGCTTCCACGGTTCCTGTAATAGCTTCTGGGAGTTCCTCTCCGTTTTCTTGCAGAACTTCAGTGAATTGTTTTAAGAATTCACCCAAGGCTTGAAAATTACCTGTTGCAAGTGCTACAAAAAGTTCCTGTAAAAAGGCATAGTCCAACATTTGTCCAAACAGTTCATCATTCATTATTTGGGTTCCTCCTCCCCTATTTCCCTGTATGACCAAATCCACCTTCTCCTCTTTTGGTCTCAGGAAGTTTTGTTACAGTTTCAAATTTAGCCTTTAGAGTAGGACTTACTACAGCTTGAGCTATCCTATCCCCAGGCTCTACAATATAAGTTACATTTCCTAAATTAGCCATTATAACGAATATTTCTCCACGATAATCAGCATCTACTGTTCCTGGGGTATTAACAATTGTAATACCATGTTTATATGCTAAACCTGATCGTGGTCTTATTTGTAATTCATATCCAGGTTCAAGAGCAATTTTTATGCCAGTGGGAATAGCTTTATAAATAATATTCCCCAGGTCACGTACACAGTATATCATTTCTGGATATTCTATAGCTGCTCTCAGATCAAACCCAGAAGCTTCTTTAGACATGTATTCCAATCCACCCTTTTTATGTGGATAATGATCTAAATAAACAACCTTAATTATGGGTTGTCTAAACTCTACCCTATTTATACCCTCTAAATTAAGATTCACTACCTATTTCCTCCACTACTTTCATCTCTTCTGCAAGATAGACTGGGGATCTACTATAATCTTTTTTCCAGACCTTTCTCACATATATTTTTACAATTCTCTTTAAATGTTTCCTTGTAGTAAATTTGTTGATGTAGATCTTAGCATCATCGAGCTTCTTAAAGAAATGAAACCCAGATAGGTACTTCCTTCCAGTACCATCTGATACTAATTTTTTATTTGCTTTTATCCAAGTATTGAAAGGAACTGTCATAGATCCTAAAACCCCATGATACAAAAAACAAATCTTTCCATCCCTATAGTCTACTAACTTATATCCAACTTCCATATTTTTACCTATTCATAATTTTATAGATATCATCTCCTGTGATTTCAGGGATACCATCGAGATAATTTTCTCTTTCATGTTTTCTACCTTCCAGATGACCTTTATAATAAATAGCCACGATTATTCCTATACCCATAAAGAGGGACACTATAAAATTGACCACATGAATTAGACTCATTTCTTTTTGGTCTCCTCTTTAGTAACAATCCCCCTGGTAATAATCTGCTCTTTGCCACATACTGTACACCGATAGCCATCTTTCTTTCCAAGACAGGCATTGAACACCCGAAGTCCATTACCATACTTCTCATCCTGGTATTTGGCTCCACTGGTATTCCCAAAAAAACCAGTACAAGAACACCTACTGATAATTCCTGACTGCTTTCCCCCACCTAACTTTGATGACTTTGCCATGATAATATCCTCCTTTTAGTGCAGGTAGACCTCCTGCTTTGTTAAGAAAAAGTAACAATCACCCTTATAAAGCTCACCATTAATTTTTCTCTGTCCTGTCCAACTTCTGAAAGTTAAGTAGTCAACTGTTACCCACCTGGAATCATCAGGATTAAAAACTTCAAAAGTTGCTGTGGGAAGTTCCACTTCCAGGAAAGGGTTAGTCTCATCATCGATCATAAGACCAAGATCCCCAGGTTCAAAACCATACTCATCAAACACCTTCCGATAAGCCTCTTCGTATACTGATGCAATTTCTTGGGTATTCATTTTGTATCCCTCCATGTGAAGTTAATTTTCCCTCTATTTATTATATCGGTCATTACCCAAAAAATCTTCAGTCCAACAGTCCAATTTCTTCACAGATTTCTAATAAGATACTTTTGGTCACTTCATCATAATCAAATCTTTTAGCATTAATATCAAGAGATTTCTTCATGGTACTATCAGAATGTCTCCTGGTAGCTGCTCTCCAATCACATAACATTTCGATAATATCGAATGTACTCATACGATGTAAAGGACTTAACCAGTCTTCAGTATCTTTATAATGCTCAGGGTGATGACGTTCCTTCCTGTAATGGTCGTCTATTGCTGGTTTTAATAATTCCATATTCTCTTTATATTCAGGACTACCATAAGTTAATTTCTTAAGTTTTTTGCCATACTTCCTAAAATATGGTTCCTGGGTTTTAGAATATTTTGATAAATCATGCTTAATACCCCTCTTTAATAATACGGCACAAGCTTTTGAAATATACCACATAACCCATAGTTTATGTTTAGTAGTTTCCCAAAATGTTACTATTCTATCTATCATAAGTAACCTTTCCTTCTTAATCTTCTCCAAGCCTTTAATTGTTGTCTTCGTCTTCTCTGTTGTCTTACCCAGATATCATGATCCATCTTTCTTCCCAGGGCCTCTAACTTTTTTAAGGTCTCTGGATCTTTTTTTATAATAAAAACTTCCATCCCCTGCAATGGAAAATTTAGTTTATTAGTATTCATTAGTCATATCTTTCATCTGGATTCTCATCATATATATATCCGTTATCTTCAGCCCAATCAGATAATTCACTATCTGGGAATACTTCCCCAGGAGAATATTCTTTAGCAACCTCTTCAACTATTTTGGATTCATGAACATACCCATTTAAAATTGCCCAATCCTTTAATTCACTCTCAGGAAAAACATTATCTGGCTCATAATTATTTTTTACCCAATCCTTTAATTCATCACTATCAAATATATCTTCTGGGTCGTCACAATTATCTTTTATTACTTTTATTACCTCTTTACCAATGTCATCAAGCCTAAACTTATACATATCTTTTTTTCCTCCTCAACTCTTTTATTTTTTCTTTCTTAGTCTTCTCAGACCACTTATAGACTTTTACTGGTTCCAGGATATCAGGTTTACGTTTTAACACTGATATCCACCAATTAGCTCTTACTTCTTTGAAAGATCCATAATCCTCTTCCACACCATCTTTTTTCTGTACAGTGCTCATAGTAGTATATGTATCATCAACCATTTTTACTACATGATAACTTTTCATTTTAGTACCCCATAATAAATATAAGTAATAATGGAATAAATGATATAGAAACCAATGTTATTATACATATCTTTAGAAGAAAATTTAATCTTCTCAATTTTTTCTTAGAAGTCTTTATTCTTAAGTCCAAACTATCAGAATCACTAAATATTCTTTTTCTATGCTCCTCAAATATACCAGTAAGCTTATCAGGCAATTTTTGTAAACCCTTTTGCACCTCATGAAGACCAAGAAAGTAGCGTTCCATTGATTCTAATTCTTCAATATCCATGTTTTTTGGTCTCCTCCAAATATTTTCTTTGTTCTTCTTTTGCTTCCTCTATTTGAGGTTTTATCCATTCATAGCAGTTAGAACAGAGGTGATGATAATCACTATGCAGACAACAATACAAAGGATCTCCTGTTTTAATAGGTTTACCACATCGATCACACTTCTGTAGATACTCATCACATGTAGGACAATATCTAATAGTGAATTCTTTCAATATTGTCTCAATTACTCTTACTTCATGTAGATACATTAAATCACCATATCATCTGGATATTTGGTTGTAAGTGGTCTATAGTCTTCATCAGCTTTTTTTCCACATTTTATACATTCCATTTCAGGAATAACATTTTTGTGGAAATTTGTATCATCATATCCACAACCCTTTTCCTCATGACCACAATGTTCACATTCATAAATAGCTATAAAATCACGTCTATGTTGTGATACTATTTTTTTAATCTTCATTTTATTCACTCTTCTTTAAGCTCACACATTCTTCGTAAATGTCTGAGCACTTGGGCCATTTCACTATCCTCATTAGGATCATCTATAGGCCAAATCTCAAGTAAATCTGCTATTGTACCAGGTTTCTTAACCTTTCTACTCCATCCATCTTTGTTGTACTCATATTCTTTAATTTCTATTGGTAAATCTTCAAATTTCATATCGGCTCCCTACATATCCAATATTTTTTTGGCTAAACCTTCTTCACTTTCAAAGACAAAAGTTTCCCCATTTTTAAGTTCTGTATAAAAGTCACCTTTTTTACCAGGACTAAACTTCCTGAAGGTATCCGTCACTTTACCAGTTTTATCATATACTCTGACACCATTAGAGGATTTAATAAGAACCCCATCCTGGTCATATTTCTTACCCAGAGCAATAATATTTTTCATAAACTTTTTTTCATCCTCATTGCTGACAATGAAAAAGGATTCTTCAGCTTCACCCTTCCAATATCCTTTTGTAGGATACACAGAATATCCGTACCTTTTAAGGGTTGCAGCTAATTCCTTATTTCGTTTTACATTCTCTTCGTATGAGTAATCAGGTCTAAAAGCTGACATAGCTGCAAAAGCTGTTTCAGACTTCATAAGACTCTGTATTGTTTTATTATCCATTTTTACCTCCGATACATTATTAAGACACTTCTTAACCTAAAAGTATCTCCATACTTCATTGAGTTTAAAACTACTCCACAAGGTCTCCCATTCAAGAAGTCATGGTACTCATTACCTTTTTCAGTATCATGCATAAGAATATCAGTTACAATGAATGAATGACCTATACTGGTAGCTTCTGCCAATGTTTCTGGTTGCCCCCACCCCATATTTCTTACTATTCCAATTTCATTCCCATCACAATATACTGGGATAGTATACCCTTTTTCCCTAAAAACTCTTACTTGCCTCATAACCTCATTACATTCCTCAACCTCAACTATTGGTCTTGACTCATCCAGGTCATGAAGCATTTGTGATTTTATAGTTAATTGTTTTAACTCACCCATATTTCCGTTCTGACTCCATCACATCAATAGCATCATTGAGAGTTAATTCAATATTTTCAATGTATAATCTAAGTGCTTTAAATTTATCCTCAAGATCAGCTTTAACTCTTAATGTGCTTTCCTTAGCCTTTCTTTCAAATGCATCTAATTCCAATAACAGTTCCCTACTCCATCTATTAAATTCCTGACTCTTTCTTTCAAGATCCTTCTGTAAAGAATGCTTCCCAGAAAGACTACAGGGAATATGGACAGCAATTGCTCTTTTTCTATCTTCAACTTGATTCTTTGTTAGTTCCACCAACTCTTGAATGATCTCATTCCAGTTCTTAGACTTTTCCACTTCTCCTCCTGAATGGCCTTAAAACTAAAGATTGTATCCAGGAACAAAAGTCATAAACTTTTTCCAATAGTGATAATAACCCTAAACCACCAAAGTACATTACTGCTACTATAACTACAAATCCAACAAATACAATAATAGCCCCTAATACCCATCCCAGGTATGCTAATATAGCATATCCTAATACTTTTAATCCAGTCAACTCTGCTAAAAACATAATACCCTCCTTAAAATTTAAATTTTATACCAAATTGTATCGATTCATTATTAGGGTTTACCCTAAAAGATGTGGATGTATCAAAATTATAACTACACCCAGGTCTATTTAACTCATACATAGCTCTAAAATATGGTCTTACTCTTATATTGTAAAGCAATAAATATTTAAGGTCTACATCAGATCCAGCTTTAAAGTGTCTATTTGCACAATCTACAGAGAGGAATGGTTCTATATCTGCTGCAAACCCGTGTTTTTTGAAATCAAAATTCAATGTAATTGTATAAGGTACATAAGCTATTCGTGTAGGACTCAAGGTCTTTAGAGACCAGTTATCCTTGACCTCAATAAACTTTTTGCAATAGGCATCTGTAGGTAAGCAGATTACTCCTATTACCAATAAAATAAATATTTTCGTTTTCATTGCTTAAAAAATGTAATAAGTGGAATATTTACTTTCTTAAAAAATATTGAAACCCAGGTAATAAAAAGACCATACATAATTAACAGAATACAAGACATAGCTACCAAAGATCCCAATATACAATTATGTTCCAGGAGTACGGGGACTCCATTGTTCAAAATCAACAATCCCATAGCTACCAATAATGAAGCTTGAAAAAATATACCTATTCTATACAGTACATTTTTTAACATATGACCTCTCCTTAATCATAGTTTCCACAATACTTCAATTCATCTTCATATTCTGAGATAATATCATTGACAACTTCTTCTACTGAAGTGTTATCATCACAGTACACATAGACTCTATTATTAACCCACATGTTTTCTTGTTCACACTTTCTGAAACCAACCTTTTTTAATAGTTCTTTAGTATTCATATACACTAACCCCCTTATTTACTATATCGGCACATTGATAAAATTTCTTCAATTAGAGAATATAATCTACCAAATTATATTTAAGACAAGTCTTGGCATTCCACCAAAGATCATGGTTTAATAATCCATCTAATTCATTTTGTGGGACTTTGGTGTATTCACAATATATCTCCTTAAGACTCTTCATAAACATATCATAATTTTCTTTCACATCAACAATCTTACTATATGTTCCCAGGGCACCTCCACTTATCTGATGTATAAGGATATACCCATGTTCACCTATATACCTCTTCTTTCCTATTACACTCAAGAAAGTAGCAGCACTGGCACAGGCCCCTTCAACATAAGTATAAATAGGAACTCTACACTTTAACAGAGAATCCATACCTGCCCATCCTGCTAATACTGATCCACCATAACTATGAATATGAAGTTTAATAGGTGGACTCTCATCACCATATTCACCTATAAGCTTTGCTTCTATACTGCTGACATTTTTTATTAAATCTAAGATAGCAGTATTATTTATATCTGAGTAAAAATAAATATGATTATTAGTAGCTTCTATTTTTGAACCACTTGAATTATCATTATTCTCTGTATTAACAGAACCCCAATAAAAATCTGACATCACTAACCCCCCTTACTTCTCTTCTTCTTCCTCATATAATTTTCTAAGTTTGGCTAACAAAATTTCACTTTTACTTTCTACTACAAATGTTCCTGTAGCTAACTCATTAAAGGTTGTATTTGCCATCTTGACAGGTTTTCCACGGATCAATTCACTAATTTGAACATCAGCATATGGATCTCTTGTTCTAACTGTTTTAGCCCAATTATAGAGTGTATTTGCTATCCTCTTATTCAATCTATTGACATCTATAGACCACCAGTTTTTGTACTCCCTAACTCTTATGAAACCTTTTCCTATAGCTCTTATCATAATGGCCTCTCGTGCTGCCCCTTCTGTACCCATCTTTTCCCCATATTTTTCATAAGTAGCCTGAATAGATTCTTTTGTTTCCCCAAATATTTTTGGATCATTTATAATTGCAGTTATATGAGTAATAGCACTAATCCCTTTCCCTGCTGGTGTAACCCAATAACCTTCCATCTTAACCTCCTTATTGCATAATAACATAATGATTGTTATTGTGCATTATATTGTATTTCTCCTGCCAGACAGTTTATTTACTTATTAAAAGTATCCAGTATATTTACAATGATCTGAATCTATTGTTTTACCATTATCATTCATTAAATATAAACTACAATTTGCTGCTATAATAGATGTAATTACTTCTTGTTTTTCATCTAAAATATCAATAAAAAATGCTTCAAAGTCATCAATATTATTATAATCTATATGAAATGGAATATGATATGATGATCTTGGAAATTTCTTTCCTCTTTTTAGTTCAAAATCTGCATAATCTTTAAAACTTAATCTAAAATAATTTACTCCATTTGCTTCTATTAAATTGAATCTTCTTGGTACTATATTACCAAGACAATCATCAGGATCATTATTACCTGATATTCCTTCATCATTTAAAAATTGTTGTAACTTTATAAACATATCTATCTAACCTACCTATCTATCTATCTTACCTGGCAGGAGAATTTCAACTAATTAACCACCACAAGCTGTGAAACCACAATTATTACAGTATCCACAACCCCCACTCTCAACATAATTTCTCGTATTGCACTGAGGGCACACTTCCAATGTTGGAGCAGTCTTATATTGGTTCCTATGTCTTAAAATTTTAATCAATGCCTTAGCAATGGCATCTGGGCCAGAGTGAACAATCCAGCCATTTCTCATGGTACACTTATCACCACGATTATCTTTTAAGGCATCGATAATCTTTTCAATCTTTGTTCCATCCTGTAAAGCTATTGAGATCAATCTTCCAATAGCTTCAGTCCAGGATTTATCATCAGATCCACTTTTCCCAGCATTAATGAATACTTCTATAGGAGTGTCATTTACTGTATTCAATGTCAAGTACCACTTTGGATCGAAGGGTATTCTGATAGTATCACCCGAAACAATCATCCCATCGAGTTTAATATCATCCTTTAAAACCTCATCCATAGTTTTGAGAATACTGTCTTTAGATCCTTGTCTATAGATAGTAATTCCCTTACATCCACTCTTATATGCAGAGATATAAATTTCTCTAATGAGTTTAGGGGTTGTATCCCTGGGTAAATTAATGGTACTACTTATACTCCCATCTGTATATTTCTGGGCAATTCCTTGAACCTTAACACGGAAATCTGGTTTTATCTGGTGAGCAGTTTTTATATATTCCACTTTTCCATATGTTTCACTATCTAATAGTTTAAGATCAATAAGATCATCAATTAACCAGTGTTTTACATATTGAGGTTCCTCAATAGTCTTTACCTTTCTGACATACTCAGTAGCATATATAGGTTCTATACCTGTAGAGCATCCAAGGATTTGAGATGTAGTCCCAGTGGGGGCAACTGTAGAAAGTTGACCATTTCTTAAAGCTTTAACTTCTGTCAATAACTCCACGACTTCTGGATTAGTCTCTTTCATTTTCTTTAAATGACCATATTCCATAGCTACTTCATAATCAAATGCAGGATAACTCCCAAGAACTTTACCCATATATACAGAAGCTTCATAACTGGCTTTTTCTTTACACTTCATAATTTCTTCGATAAATAATAAAGATTCTTCCGAGTCATATTTGATTCTGGACAATACTAAAGCATCTCCCAGTCCTGTGATCCCCACTCCAATAAGACGTAAATCTCTTGCTACTTCCCATTGTTGTTCCAGTGGATATAATTGATCTTCAATAGCTATACTGTTAAGGGTATCTAAGAAGACCACAACCAGTTTTGTTGTAAAAACAAACTCATCAAAGTTGAATTTACCAGTAACGGGGTCTACAAACTTCATGAGATTTATAGAAGCTAAATTACAGGCCCCATAGGATGGTAAAGGTTCTTCGGCACAAGGATTAACATTTTGTAACTTATGTTGAGTATAACCATAAGGACAATCTTCATTCATTACATTCCAAAATATAACACCTGGGCATCCTACTTTACAAGCACACTCTGAAGCAACATCTATTATTTTTCTTGCTTTAACCGTTTTATAGACTACTTTTTCTCTTACAGTATTATCAGCTAATACCTTAAAAGTTTTAGCATTTGGATAGTTATAACAATCTGCAATTGTGGGAACTTCAACTTCTATCTTTCGCCTTTTGTCTTCTATAATATGTGGATACCACAATTCCCAATCTTCGTCATTTTCAACAGCTTTAAAAAACTCATCATTAGTCTTTAGAGACAGGTTCATGTTCTCTAAACTTACATTGTCTTTCTTAGACTCCATAAACTCTATAATATCTGGATGTTGACAATTCATTGCCAATAGTAAGGCCCCACGTCTACCTTTTTGCCCTATAACACCAGTCACAGAATCATATATAGGCATGAAACTTGCTGCACCAGTGGAAGAAATGGCAGCATTGAGGACAGAAGATCCTCTGGGTCTAAGGGATGAAATATCTCCCCCACAACCCCCTCCCCAGGAATAGGTTAAGGCCATATCCAAAGCTGCCTTAAAGATCCCTGGAAGACTGTCTTCCAATATAGGAATGACATAACAATTCATGGGAGTCAGTTTATGTTTCTTATCCTCTGACATCCGAATAGAGAAATAAGAGATAACTCTTCCCCCAGGTAAAAATTTACCAGCCATCATTTGATTATAGAATACTTCTTCAAATGATGGATTATCTTTCAAAAACTCTGTTATTTGTAATTCTTTAGGCACTCTCTTTCCAACTTCTCGTGATATGTGCCTAATAACTTTTTCTACATTACCTGACTTTCCATACTTTTTATTCCAAACACCTAACCTAAAATTGTCTTGTCTAATGACAGACAAATCTGTATTTATAACTCTCATCAACACACCTAACCTTTAGCATTCAAACAAAATTCTCTATATTTGCACTCCTTACACTTTTCTGTATCCCTAAATACTTCTGGGATATAACATGGTAATTTAGTTTTGAGTATTATATAAGCTTTCATCCTGAGAAATCCAGCATATTCATCATCATAGGCTATTTCTCTACACCAGAATTCACTATCATTCTTATTATAAAATACTACCATTGCTGTAGGTAGTTGTGAATAATACATATATGTTTGAACCTGTGCATAATACCCCTTGAAGGTCTCTTTAAAATCCTCTATATATCTGAATCTCTCAAATCGTTCCTTATTAGCTGACTTTATTTCCAGGACATGTGAGTTTTCCCATAACCCATCCCAATGACCTCTATAATTACCATCAAAGTCTTGAAAACCTCTTTGCCTGTCAGTTACCGAACCACCACCTTTCTTTATAAAAGCTACAACTTCTTCCTCTATAATATCCCCCATCCTAAAAATTCTCTTTTGTTTAGGGGTAAGAGGATCTTCTTTCCACCATAACGGTTTATGATATCTAAGCCAAGTATCACATGCATCAAAACCAATCCCACTCATACCTAAATAGGCACCTCTTTTGGGTTTCTGTATTTCAATACGAATCCTATATAACTTTTCTGATCCCTGTTCAAGCTGACTTAACATTCTCATTTCTGCAAATTTCATCCCTAACCTCTACTATACAATGTTCTTCAGATAATATTTTGTATTTACCCTCCGTACATTTCGTCTAACATGGATTTACAGTGATCAGACACTATTTGTTCTAACTCTTCAGGAGAAATTATCTCTTCCGCATAATTAGATTTATTACATCTATCCACTGACTTTTGAAGTAAATTAAAAGCAACTTGATTCTTGAAACTACTATCACCATGTATTGCAGCAACTTTAAATCCCTCATCTACATCAAAATGGACTATAGTAAATCCGTAGTCTACTTCATAACAGTTCAAGTCATCTTCCAAAATAGAGATTTTTTTCTCCAATTCATCAAGTTCTTTTTCCTTGTTTCTATAAATTACCATCAGTTCTTCTAACTTCTTTTTGGCTTTTACTACTGTATCTACCTTCATACTTAACCTCCAATATCAAAAGGTACTATTAGGTTTGCATATCTCTTACTTTGAACAACACAATTGTATTCTTTCTCAAGTACATACTGTCTAAATTCATCATCAGGATTTTCCTTGGCTCTTTCTTTTCTGAACTCATAAGTATCTGAGATATTACCATCCAGATATATTCCAAAATCTTTTCCTTCAAGATAGTTAGCATACAGTCCTTCTACAAGGATTATATCTATATTTTTTGTAAGACAGATAGTATACTCAATACTATCAAGATATCGATGGATTCTTTGAATATATAATTTCTTTTCATTAGATTTGAAATTATTTATTATTCTATTCAGTTTTTTCCAATCAATCTCTTCCTTGCCAATTATCCCAGTCTCTCTTCGTACTTCATTTCTGCTGTGAAAATCGGATCTATAGTAATCATCTAAATGAATGATTTTTGCTCTTATCCTATAGCGTTCAAATAACCACCTTTGTAATAGAGCAGTAACTTCAGTTTTTCCAGTACCACTAACCCCACTCACTACTACTACAAGTTTAGTTCCCTTATAAAATATACCTACAATCTCTGGGAGGATAAACTCGGCTTTCTTTATATGGACTTCTCCAATATTGACAATATCCCCAATCATTCATAACCCCTATTCTTCAACCTAAAGATCTATAATTTCATAAATATCCTCTACTTGATCATATCGTCTCTCAAACTTGGCTCCACACTCTGGACATTCTACTATTCCCGATCCTTCTATCTCTGATTCAAAAAATTCTCCACAAGAACAATTTATATATAACCTGGTCTTAAATAATTTCTTGGTTAATTCTTGAGTAAATGTAGCTATATCTGCCTTAACTAACTCTATCCCCTTCTTTACTCCATCTAAAAGAAGATTTACTCCTATAGTTCCATATTTCTTTTTCATTGATAACATTACAGATTTCCCGAATTCTTCAATGGTTTCAAGATATAGACCTGTTTCTACAGCTTCAAGAGTTTTTTGTAAGTTATCTTTTCTTCTTTTCTTTTCTTCTTCAATAAAATCACCAGGAGAATAATCTGGAAGATCTCTTGGAGTTCGACACATTTTGTTTTTAAATGGATCACTCATCTTAATTTTACCCCCAATGGTTTACCATCACAATAAACCTCTTCGATACTTGTGATTAATGACTGGATTAATTTATCTACATAAATTCCATCGGATGTATTATATATATTTCCATTTTGAGATTTCATAGTTTCTACTTCTTCAGGTTGTAAGGGTCTACATATTTTATAAACTATAACATCCTTATCATATCTCCAATACTCTCTAAATTCTGCCTCTGAACGTACCTCATAGTTAGAAGTTATATGAATAATCCCATCCCTAAGAAGATCATACAACTCCCCAGAAATATTTACTGTAATATAATCCTCATCTAATACAACATTATATTTATCCTGACCTTGTGTAAACTTGTAGATACTTATAGCTAATTTCTTTATTTCTTCATCTTGATAAGTATTAGTAAGTATAGGTTTCAAGAAACCAAAAATTTCATAGACAGTATCAAAATGTTTGTTATTTAAAGCACCTAAACCATAATGTTCCCCCAGGAAAAATAATTCATTCCTTTTCAATAAATAATAACTCATATTTTTCTCTCCATAATTTTCCATCCAGGTTTTCTCATATAGAATATGTAATAAATAATATACCAGACAATAGATAACCAACTTCCAAAAATAATAAAATAGATTATCTTCAAACCGAATTTTATAACAAAATGGTATATAAACTTAATAAATGAATCTCTACTCAGGAAAAAAAGTAGTATTACAATTCCTGCAAGATACAACCTAATCATCTTCTATATCCAACATGGATATAGTTTTTAAAAATTTTTCTGCTTTTTCCAGATACTCTTCAGCAAGACATCTCATACAAGAAGTGTTTTCTCCAACACAATCTCCCCAATGAGGTTGATCTGTTAAAACTTCATCAAGATAGGTTTTCCACTCATCATATGTTCTCTCTATAGTTTCTTTTTGATAAAAATCATGTATATGACTTTTCCATACAAGGAATTCTTTCTTACCCTTTTCAGCATACTCAAAATCGAGACCTTCTTCAATATTGGTCTCATAAAAATAGATTAAAAAGGCTATCATTTGTGTTAAGTCATCAATCTTCATAATTTTACCTCTGTAGCAGTATAAATTATGTCAGTATAAGCTGAAATTTCAAATTCGTGGACTTTTCCATAAGCATCTTCTACTATAACAGTAATATTATCTCCATTTACTATTGTGTAATCTCCACTATCCCACTCCTTAGCATATTTCTCAGCAGCTTCTTCAGCACTTAGGGCATATATCTCCTTGTGATATTCTGGATAGTCTTCTTCCAGAGATACCTTCCATATAGGAGCACATCTATGGGGGGCATGGGAACTTTGATACCCCATTGCATACCAATCTATTTCTCCACATTTTGGACAATATATCATACTATTTCTCCTCAATTGGAATACATTTTAATGATAGGAATTCCCCACTTTGTTTATCATAACAAGCCATAGTGTCACAAGTTCCCATCATTAAATGTGGTTTATGATGTGGACAACTATTTTTTTCACAGGTCTTTGCTTTCTCACAGGCAACCTTCTTATTTTTATCCACCTATATCTCCCTCTAACAATTGGTTAAGTTTTTCTTTAGCATAGTCAATCTTTTCATCCAACTTCTCAAGTTTACGTTTAAGATATTCATTACTTGGATCGACCATTAGGTCTTCCTGTATTCTATCCTTTTGCTCTATAAGAGCATCTATTTTTAGGTTCCAATACCTTAAGTCCTGTTGTTCTATCAACTGTTGTTGTTGCTGCTGAAACTGTTCCAGGGATTGAACAACATCCTCTTCCAGTTCCATCTGGTCATCTTTAATTTCAGATCTGACAGCTTCCACTTGGGTTGTTATTTTACTTTCCACCCTACTATCAATCTGGGTAAATAAACCAAATGCAGCACCTATAAAAACTAAAACAGCAGTTGCAACACTAAGTTTAGTCTTGGTTTCTTTTTTCACGTTCATAGTCCTCATTTAATTTTCTAAGAAGATAATAGTTATATTCTGCATTGAGTATAGGTTCTATAACCCCACTGATTTCTACCAGTCTATTAAACACATCCCTATCTATTATAACATGGTTTTCATCTATACTTTTGTCCTCTTCCATACAAGGATGATCATGTATAACAAATTTCCTGGGTTTTACTCTATCCATACCCTAACCTCCTCATAAAGCTTTGCTTGTATAATGTCATAGACAATACTTCTATGACATATATTATAATCTGTACACCAACAAAGCAAAGCTAACCTGTCTTGATATTTTATCATCTGTCTAACTTCATCAGTTACATTAACAATCCTGTTTGGGGTGAGATATCTTACTTCATACTCTTCCCAAGTTATATTCCCCTCTTTAAATGGTTTTACCATAGTTTCATAGTCAGGGATAGCCGATTGCATTCTATAAAGATCCGAAGGTACTTGGGGTACAGTATAACTTATGGATATAGGAGTATATCCTTGATATCCCCATCTTGGAAATTTAGCATAACTTGTAAGTATAATTGTAGGATTATCTTTATAGCTAATCATCTGTTACTCCCCCATTACTTGTTGTCTCTCTTCACAGTTTTCCAGATGTTCTTTTAACTCTTCATACTTAAGGATAGCCTTACAGAAAGGACATCGGTATTCAACTTGTTTCTTTGTCAGTGGTCTCACCTCCTAATAATCTTCGTCATCCCCCAGGAAATCACTATAATATCTACTAACCTGGGCATTAAGTTTGTCAATAATTTCACTAAAATTATATTCTGTTTGTTTCAAGATAACATCATCAACTTTTTCCCCATTTTGATCGAAAAAATCTTGTAGTATCATTGTATCAATACCCATAAGATGATGTTGGAGATCAGCATGATTCTCTATCTTTAGATTATTTACAGCTAATCCCAATTTTACCATTTCCATCCCAGTGATCCGATATCCCTTCTTTAGATATTTTCTAATCCTCAACATTGTATTGAGAGGATATTCTGTTTCCAGGTTTATTACCAACCTTTTACTGGAATTATCCCTGAAGAATCTTTCACCAAAAATAAATTCACTATGAGAAACATCATAAGCTCCCATACATACAGTAAAATCAAATTTACCAAATATGTCATTGACATCTTTAAAGATAAAAACTCTGATTAATTGTATCCGAGTTTTATTCTTCTTACGAAAGAAGCTGTAAGCATTTGATGTCATGGACATATCTTTATATTCTTTTTTCAAGCCTGACAAATAATGATAGACAGTTTGTAGATCTTCTTCACTCTTGAAGAATATATCATAGTCGTTTATTTTGTCACCAGTAAAAACACTTCTTATGGCCCCTCCAACTATCATGGCCCCATTTTCTTTCAAAACCTCAACAAGTTTATCATCAAGATCTCTTAACAACAAAAATTTCTCATACTCGTACATATTTTCTCCTTCAGACTTCGTTATAGCCATTCTGAGACACCTAATCTTAAATATACCCTATGATATCTTATTTGACATATGGGCTATTCTACCCCTATTTCCTGTCACAGGAGGTGCCTTATTTTTTCACCCCCAGGGTTTTTGTTCTGAGAGATAAAAAGTCATATCTTTATCATATGCTTTAAGTATACTACTCACAATTAAGTTTATCCCAACATTATCCCCTGCTATTGTCATATACCTTACCTCATACTTAACAAACATATCTTGGATATCTTGATCAACCATTACACATTGACTTAGATCTTTTTGATATCTACCTACCGAATAGTAGGGCTTAGTAAGATCTCTCACAATGAAATAGTTTAAGTTTCTGAATTGATTATTGATTTTCAGGATATATTGTTCTTCTTCTGGAAATAGAGTTTCTTTCCTATAAGCAAGATTAAGAAGAAGTGGAGAATCAGTGACCACAATCTCAGGTCTATGATTCTCTTTAAACTGGGTTCTAAAGATTCTGTGATATTGCTTTCCTAATAAATAACATCTGTTTGCAAATACAGCTTCCCTTTCCTCATAAGCTGCATCACGAGCATATTCTGTAATATATTCACAATTGATATCATGAAGTTTTAATAAACAGCAGATACCAGAGGCCACCATTGTCTTTCCACAAGATGGGCCAGCAAATAAATTTATGACTAACGGTTTACTCATAATGTAGTTTTTTCCTCCTCTCTTTTTTAACCTGTTCTATCAGTTTTTTCCTATCCTCTGATAGATTAAGGTTAGCCACTAAATAATCATCTAACACCCTTACAGCAGGATACCACACAGTACCCTTTTGTACTTTTGCCAATAGTTCCTCTGGGATCTCTTCTCCACTCAAGTAGTAATCATAGAATTTTGGAATATCTATTATTGATCCACACCACATTCTCTCTACAGGTTCCCCAATAGGTTCAACACGTATGATAATCCCATTTCCATATACCAGTTGAAATCTTACAGCTTCGATCTCCTCTTTAAAACAGGCAATTCCAAGAGATCTATCAGGAGCTTTCACTATTGACCCCTTAACACTGTAATCAAGATAAAATCCATCAGTAAGAATACATGCACTTCCACCAAAAGGATTAATAACCTTATATGTTTCATTATCCATTGGCTGGTCTACTTATTACTTCAATAATATTATGTAGTTTTTGTTCAAGTTTATCAATTCTATTAGCTGCCCATTGTAACTTATCCGATATGTCATTAGCCACCTCTTCAGGTACTTCTATGTAAATAGCGTTAGCAGCTTTCCTTAGATCGTTGGTTGTCATTTATATCACCTCCCACCAGTGTATATCACGATTTATAGTAGCTTTATACTCTTCCTCAAATACATTGAATTCTATCTCTTTATTAGGAAACAACCAATGTGTTTTCATTCTTTTATTTCCTTTACAGCTTTATCTTTGTTGTCACTTTTCCCAGTGGACTCCTCTTTTGATTTTTTCTCCGATTCTATACCTTCTTTCCTGGACTTAGAGGGATGATCTGATATATACCAACCTTCTCCCTTCAGAATAAATGAGGGAGCAGAAATTAATTTCTTCATAATAGATCCACACTCTTCACAAATGATCTCAGGATTCTCACTCATCTTATGTCTTATTTCTTTTATTATATGGCACTTCTCACATGCATAATCATAAGTTGGAATTTTAATCACCCTTTCCAAATATGTTATATAAAAGTTTATCTATATCATTCCAGTTATAAACAACAGATTCAATATGGGAATACACTTTAGTTTCTTCCATGATCTTAACCCACTCCTGTCCAATTTTATAATTCTTCATATCCCCATACAGGATAGGTTGTATCCCCCCACGAGATTCTTCAAATAAATATTTACAGGTCTTTAACTTGTCATCAACAAAGAAGTAAACCCCACATTTATTGAGATAGAATAACTTACGGTCAGTAGAGTTGTAAGTTCTGAAAACATGTATCTCTGAGATCTTTGTTAGATGATCATGTAAATATTCCTCCAAAGGTTTCTGCTCAGTCTTGTCTCTATGTGTAATAATAATCAAAGGTCTATTTTCAAAATGCTTATTTAAAATATCGATAGCCCCCTCCATAAATTTTATCCTATGGAGGTTTTTTGCTTCTACCAGTAAATCTACTACATGGAAAGATTTATCTGCTGGTAATCCGTAAATCTTATCCAGATGGTTATTTATATCCTCATTCTTTAAAACAGGAGTCACACCATAAAGTTCAGCATATAACTCTTTCCAGGCATCAACAAAATTAATAATAACTTCATCCAAATCAAATGCTACAACTGATTGTGGATATTTAGATTTTTCAAACTTTATACCAGCCTTTTTTAGGTACTCAGTAAGTTCCCTGGCTGACATCTCTCCAATCAACTTGATAAATTTGTTCATTAAACTTCTCCAAGACCTGAGTATTTTCAGTAATTTGGTCATTCATTTCATCTAATTGTATTTTTGCATTTTCGACCATAGAAGGAGCAAACTGTTTCGGGTCATTAACTATTTCTTCATAACCTTCTTTCATATATGTCAAGATATTTATCATCCTTGTTGCTACTATTTCACTTCTAACTTGCATCAGGAGTAATCCAAGTTTATTACTACCTTTCCACCAGCAACGAGCACATTTACAGTCCCCCCAATAATTATCATGCCAACTATTCCCCTCTTCCAGGTAAGCGTCTTCAGTATCGAGTAAATCAGATTGTAACTTCATATCTGAGAATTTTATTCGTAAAAAGGTCAACATAATAAAATCTTTAACCAGGAGACCGTTAGATAATTTAGACTCCCAATCTGGACGTAATGTGATCTTTCGACCATCTTCACCCCTTCTACTCCCACGTTTCTTGGCAATATTAGGAGTGGGAGCAGTTCTTATCCATTCATGATCTTCTTCATTCACTGTTTTGAAAGCCTGGTAAGCATGTTCAACAGTGTTGTAAGTCTTACCATGAAACTCAAAAGGAGACCAGGCAAAATTACTTAAGAATTCAAAAAATCCATCAAAATATTGGATCATCATTGTTTTTCTCCTTTACTCTTTACCCTGCTACCATAAAAGGTTCTATCAATGAACTAATATCTTTATATTTTGGTAATATATTATCATGTCTTGTTGGATTACTTTGACCTTTTTCAATCATATAAAACATACCATTTCTAAACTTCTCTGGTAAGTCTGTAGTCCAATTTTTATTAATCTTGTGTAACATTTCGTGGATATCTGCTTGACCTTGACCATGCAACTGTTTATCAGAAAAAAACATCCTGGCAAATTTTGAAATACTATTCCTTCGATTATCTAAGGCCCGTTCTAAGAAATAGTTTGATACCTCATCTTTTGGCATATTGAAAGCTAAACAAGAAAAAGTAGCTGGTCTTCTATCCATCAGTACCTCAAGGTCGTGTGGAAAAGGATAACTATAAATATTGTGTACAGTTTGAATGAATTCGTTAAAATATCCAGTCATTTTTGAAGCAGGATTAGCAACAAGTTTGTGATACTTATTATCAAACCAGGGAGTTGTATTTATTGTATCAAAATCTGTCAATAAAAAAGATACCTCATCTGATTGAGTATAAGCAACCTTAAACCCTTGCATATTTTGTATCGTTTGACAAATGGCATAATCAAAAGCATTTGATATAATCTCACTAAAAGGTGTACATCCCTGGGTATAGGAGTGGAAAGTTTCACCATCTACTCGGATGATAACAGGCATTCTTTTTATGAGATTAAACCTGAAACAACTTTCATATCCCCTCATACGTTTAGACAATTTACCAGTGTTTCCCATGTTATGTCCCCTGTTGAGCAAACTGCTCTTTATAAATTTCAGCAGTACGAGTGAGTATATGCTTATCACACTTACTATATACCTGCTGCCAGTATTTGGGCATGGCCCTCTTAACAACATTTAACTGCTTCTTAGATAACCGTTTTCCAGACTTAAACTGCTTTGCAATACTGGTAAGTATTTTAGCATCGAAACTATTGAACCCTATTCCATTAAGATCAATAGTTTCTTTATAACTTTGTTCTGTAGAAGTCTGGTTTCCATAGACTGTCATTAAGGCCCGTAAAGCCCATTTATTATCAGTTTCTACCTTGAATTTAAGAAAATCTATTACTTCCTTTTCAGTAATCATTTCCCCAATCCCTCTTAGATCGTCTATAAGGTTTTTTGTTTGTACAAGCCTTTTCTATCCTGGTAAGATGAGCTTCCACAGCATAATTATCAGCCCTGTTCCTAAATAGAGGAACAGAGTGACCTTTGAAGAATTGATGGGCCAACACTTTGATAAAACCAAATCTTACTTTGTGTTTTCTCTGTCTTCTAAAGTTTTTATCTCTTTGGATACATCTTTCACACATAGAAACAATCCCCCTTATTTATTCTATCGGCAATATGTCAAAAATTCTTCGATTAATACTTTTCATCAGGATCATTGGGATCAATAAAATCATATACTCTGATCTTTAAATCACTATCCTTAACCAAGTATTCAGCAGAGATATCATAATAACTCATCTTTGTAACTACTATCTCTTTTACCCCATGATTTATAATCTCTACTAAACATGGACTACAAGGTATCCCACATGACATGTACATAGTTGTTCCATAGGTAGAAATCCCTAATCTCCCAGCATTATTCAATGCATTACGTTCAGCATGTCCAGCAATACACCATTGTAAACCTTCCCCAGATTTAAAGCCCATCAACTGTCTGGGGCATTTATTAAATGAGATATGATTATAACCATAAACAGTTTGAGCATATCTCTGTAATTGCAATACATGAGTAACTTTAAAATCCTCCTCTTTCAGTATCCCACGTTTCTTATATTCTTTCCTTAGGTTATCATCATATTGGTGTCTTACATCACAGTGATGAACCCCACGGGGAGGCCCATTATATCCAGTGCTAACTACACACCCATCTTTGACAAGTACAGCCCCAATCTTTCTGGAAAGACATTTACTATTGCTTGCAACTGATATACAAATATCATATATTGATTTATCAGTCATCTTCAGAACTCTCCAACATCCATTCATCAAATACACACGTAAGAACATGAATGTTAATAATTTTATTATTGACATTTTCAAACTTAACTATATGATCAGAAGGTGTCAATCCAATTATTTTAATTACACAGTCAGGAATTCCTTTTTGAGCATCTTCGTTATTTTTGTATAGAGTAAATATCATATTTGGTTCTTCATCTTTCAATTCCCGTATAACTTCAAATACCTTTTTATCTTTAACCTGGTATAGCTCAAAAGTTAAAAAGTTATTTATTAAATCAAACTCTACACTTTTAGTGATTATATCAAAAAAATTTCCTTCTTTTAGATCTACTTCAACACTCCATAAATTGTTACTCATATTTATAACCTCACTTTACCCAATGTTTAAAATCCTCTGCTGTAAGCTGTTTAGCTATCTCTCTCTCTTCTTCACTAAGCCTTTTGATATGATAACCTGGGCCACCCTTATTTCCTTTATAGTGAAGAAGAGTTGACCAAATCAATTTCTCAACTAACTCTTTTTTTTTAGTTTCAAAACTTTTCATTTAATTAATATCTCCCCTTTAGTCCCATCTTCTCTGAATATAATAATATCAGATCCCTTTTCCTTTTCTCTTATTGCTAATTTTAATAGCCCTAAAGCTTTTGGGATAATGTGATCAACAGGACATTTACATTTTTTAGCTAATCTTTCCATTTCATCTTGGACTATTTCAGAAATAGTAATATGTATCATCTGTAATTATCCTTATTATATTTTTCTACAAATTTTTCAACCTCATTAGCCATATCAATAGGAAGCTTACCTATTACATGGGTTTCAAACCCACCAGGAATAGTTCTCCAAGTCATCATTGGAAACTTATTGACTAATTCTACAAACTCTTTCTTGGTAGTACAATATACTTCAATTACTTTTTCTGTAGTCATCTTTGCTCCCTTATTAAATCAGGATTATCAGGTTTATTCCTCATAATCTCAAGAACTTCATCGAGACTGATTGGAGTATAGTTCAATACTTCAGCACAAATATTCATAGATTTCCCCACCTCAGGAATTCCTTCATTGTGTTCATGACCAAAACAATGATAAGCATTCCAATGGGATCGGGGCCACTTAGCCATCCTGTAATGATTCAAAGTAATTTGTTCAGATCCACACTTGATAATATTCATAGTTGGTGGATGAGGTCTCAGAGATTTATCATAACCAATAATTTTTAGTTTTGTTCCAAATCTACCATCCCTATACAGTTTGATAGTCTCTTTATCATGACTCCCAATTACCATGTGAATATTACCATTCAGTGACCAAATAATTTCTTCCAACTTCTTAGGATGACACCTAAAAGCAAAATCTCCTCCATGATGAACAATGTCTCCAATCCTAACCACACTATTCCATTGTACAATCATGTGATGATTCATTTCATGTTCATCTCTGAAATCACGATGACAATACCTGATAATATTTGCATGACCAAAATGTGTATCTGAAATAAAAAACTGATCCATTAATTCAACGTCCTGTCTTCTTTATGTAACCACAACATATCTCCATCTTCTGGTTCTGTTGGATTTCCATCATCATCCCAAACAAGATTTTCTCCACTTACATATTCCCCAATGTTTATGAACTCATTATCCTTAGAGATAATAAATTTTCCATGAGGATCTTCAGGATAATCTTCTTGGTAAGGTAATTCTATAATTATTCCTTCACCTTCTTGTAATAAAAAACTTAGTGCTCTTGCCATACAGCGACCACTTGTTTGTAACCCTTTAACATCATCTTCTCTTCCATCTTTGTAAATATAACCCATAATACACTTCTCTCCTTACTTACTTATCGACACTTTTCTAAAAAATCTTCAGCTATCGAGCTAAATTGATATTTTTATAATCGGAAATCTCTGTAACGTCTCTCCCTGGGAATTCTATCATATTAGCTGATGCTTTACTTGGAGTTTCAAACTCAACTATAACCAGGTCTCTATCTATATAGTTTGCTATCTCCATACAGTTTCCAGGTTCCCCATAACTATAAACAAATTTTTCAACTCGTCTACCATTTGTAAAATCCCACATTTTATCAAATATAGCTGGTTGAATCTCAACCTCCACTTCATATCTTATAAGGCCCCCACTACTTTTTATAGCAAAAAACCACTTATTGCACTTTTTTGGGTCATTTGGATAAGCCTTTTCCCTCAATCTATACTCATTTATTGCAAAACAGATTTTTCTTTCCTTTATATAATTTTCTCTGATAAGATAGTTAAGAAGATAATCTCCATCTGCTTTATGTAGATATCCTTGATAACAATAGGCCCCCAACTTTTTAACACTATTTACCAATGTATCTGTAAACAAAATATTAGCATAGTAATTACCTTCTTCTCTTAATAGAAACTTCTTTTCTATCTCAAGACTGGGTTTAACTGGGGGAGTAACCCACTTCATCTTATGTATAAATTCCCACATAAATACCTCCTTATTTGAACTCTACAAGATTTTCTTTTATTACAAGATCACAAGGTATCCTTACTTCATCCCCATGCTTGTTTTTTAGTATTACCAGGTCTATTTTTTCATGACCATTAAAAAAGTAATTCCATATTTTTCTAAACAGTCTGGGTTTGCTTTTATTTTTCTTGTGATTTGTAATAAGTATAACTACATCTAAACAAGTGACTGAATTATGTAATCTCACTATTCTGTCAGTGATGGTATTACAAGTATATAAGACATAACATTCATATTCATTGATTATTTCTCTCATCTTATGATTAAAATCTGTAAGCTGTATATTGTCAGATATAACACATGTTACATCATCGATAAAGAAGAACTTTTTACTATTATTGCTTTTACAGATATCCTCTATCTCATTAAGTATATTACTATAAGATAAATTACAACGACCTTCACATCTAAGAGTGTGAATATCAGCATAACTATATTTTCGGATAATATTTTTTCTTATTTGGTTAAGTAGTGAAGTCTTTCCATCCCCTGGTTTAGCAATTATCCCTATAAAATAGGAATTTTCACTAATAAACTTGTCTAAAGTTTTTATGCCTGTTAATAACATATCTTTACCTCCCTAATATATTTTTATTGAAAGAAAATATACTTATTGGTAATACTTCCTTAGTAGGAAATTTTTTATAAATAAGCTTTGCTAAGAAGCTTGAGTAATATCCATTAGTCCCTGATACTATCAGTATATTCTTGAATGGTTTAAAAGAATTTATATTTATATCAGTCTCCTCCAATGTAATATACTCCAATACTGAATTTAATACATTTAGTGGTACTTTTTTATAGGTTCTTAACATTGTATCGAGAACAAGTAAATCATTATTCAGATATTTGTTTCTTATACTTGTTAAGTTCCACAATAAACTATTTATATTCACTAAATTAGGTATTCCCATAGAAAAATCTGAAACAATAGCATCGAACGGAAAATCATTAGCTATTGTTTCAACAACTTTATCAACACACGTATGAAATTGTTTAAAAACTTCTTTTGAAACATCTTCATTCCTTATAATTCTTTCAAGAACTCGGATGCTGAATAACTGTGATACTGTTGGGTATATTTTGTAGATACTATGATACTTTAGAGTGGGGTTTGAGTACAACCTAAATAATTCACCATAGTAATTATACCCAAGATTACAATTATAACTGAGCATCCGTTTTGTACTGAGTGTCTTAGATGGTTTCCTTTCATAGAATGAAGCAGGTCTTTTATTATCTACCAGGTTTATTATTGACCTGAAAGGGTTCTTTAGATTAACAATAGAAAACCCATTTACATGTACCTCTCCACTTTCTGTTATTTCAATATGTGTCATTTAATATTACTCCTATAGGTTCATAGTCCTTATAAATGTAATGTGGATGATTCACCATAAGAAAAAATGCACCATCACAGAAACGTCTTACTATTTCTATATTTGCCTTATTAAAATTTATTTTTTCTTTCATCTCTTTAGCAGTCTTAAAAAACAATTCTGTCTCAAGCCAATTTTTTAGCATAAGGCAATAATCCTCCTATCATTATCCTCTCAGAAGGTAGATCCAGGCTCAGTTGTGGTTCCAAGGCTAATACTCTTAAACTATCTTTCACCCAACCAAATGAAGCTTTCTTAAACCAAGATGGATAGTTTTTACCATTCTTTATACTACCAAATAAACAGATTTTTTCTATCTCATCATCAGAAATAAATCTTCTCAAGTTGTAACGTCCATGTGTATCGATTACTATCTCTGTCATAGCTCTGAATATCAGTTCCAAATGACAAGGGTAAACAGTAATACCTTCTTCACCATAAATATCCAGTAATCTACTCACAAAAATCCTTCCAGTGAATTCTAAATCAGTTTCCTTATATAACTTATTAAGATCTGCTTCTCCATATGTCAAAAAATCTCCTTCTTCTGCATAATCACCTGTACCATAATAAATAGGGGAGTCAGTAACTTCCCCTTGTTTATATCCATCTATGAATATCTCTATAGTAGAAACTTCTGCATCATCTTTCTTGCGAAGAAATACTTTTCCTGACCTTTGGGCCACAACCGTAGCAGGTATGTGACATTTTCTTTCATTCCTGTCTGGTACTTCAAAATAGTAGATAAGAAAGGCAATAGTATTATTGACATCCTCATTGCCCAGATCTTGTTCGTATAGAGCTACAACAGATCCTTCTTCTATTTCCTGACCTTCCTTAACCAGGATCTTACCATGTTTAGTCATTACCATATAATGTCTGTTTTCCGATTCTCCAAACACGGTAATACTGATAATATTTTCATCTATATCTTTCAGCTTTACTCTCCCACCTATTGAACTTATTATTGCCAACGGGGAAGATTTAATACTTGCTACCCCTGAATGGTGGAATTGTCTCAAAGATAACTGAGTTGTAGGTTCAATCAAAGATTGAGAGGCAATTACTCCCACAGGTATCTTATTCTTAGTAAGTTTCCTGGTTGATGGGTCTGTACCAAAACATCTCCTACAAACTCCACCTTTGGATTTCATTTCACAAGTTATAGGTGATCTTACAGTAACAAGCCTTTCTGGATTTTCAATCTTGTTTATCAATCTACCATCGACCGTATACTTTCCCAGAGCATATTTTTCTTTTATTCTAATACCCCTGATAGTTTTACAATCTTCACCATCCACATATAAGTCTCTGGCTATAGTTACTAAACGTCTCTCTAAGTATCCACTCTTAGGGGTAAGCAACTTTTTATCAGCTAAACTTTTACGTGCCCCTGCAATAGTATCAAAGAATTCATATAGAGTTAGACCATCCATAAGACTATGAGTTACGGGATTAGGTAAAATTTCCCCTTTTGCATTAGCTATCAATCCTTTAGCTACTGTCAACTGAGAAACTTGACTAAAACTTGCCCTGGCACCAGTCTTTAACATAATAATAACTGGATTGGTACTCCCCAACTCTTCAACAACTTCTTTTCCAAGCTCTTGTATTGTAGTATACCACTTTCTTAGCTTATTCTCATTAGTCTTTGAGGTATCCTTTTCACAAAACTCTTCAACCTCTTTAAATCTTTTGTCCCTATTCTTAGGGGGTCTAATATCGTCCATAGACAAAGATAATCCACTTAAAGTAGCATAATGGAAAGTCAGATCTTTGAATTCATCCAACATCTTTTCCATCTCTTCTAAAGAATGATTATCATAATAATCACTCATAATTTTACTTACTGCTTTCTTAGTAAGGGGTTCCGTAATTTTGGTATCCAAGAGTTCCCCCATAAGAATACGTCCAGCACAAGTAAGATTATTATTGTATGGGATATTTTCTCCCCCATACCAAATAGCTTCATTTATCTGAAGGTGCCCAGTTTGTAATAAGTAATCCAGTTCTGTTCTATCAGCAATAATCCTACATGACCTTCTGATATCAGATCTTAATAATTCCCTATAATCCTCTTCACGAATATTAGTCATTATGTAGGCCCCTATTATCATCTCATGTGATGGTTTTATAATAGGTTGACTATCCCTTGATCCTAACAGATTATACCTGGGCAACATTAAATTTTTTGCTTCATTGAAAGCCCTTCTTGATAGAGGAACATGTACTGCCATCTGATCACCATCAAAATCAGCATTAAAAGGAGCACATACACAAGGATGTAACCCTATAGCATGATAGTCTGAGAGCTTTACCCAGAAAGCTTGTAACCCATATCTGTGTAATGTGGGATGTCTATTTAACATAACAATCTTTTTGCCATCTATGATATCTTCCATAAGATCCCAAACCATCGGGTCTTTATCTCTGTATAATTTTTTAGCTTCCTTATAAGCATATTGTACCTTTTCTCTTTTAAGTTTCTTCTTCAACTCATAGATTATGAAAGGTTTAAACAGTTCATACACCATTTTACGTGGTATCCTGGCCTCATTTAATTTAAGACTTGGATCTGACACAATCATAGTCCTACCAGAATAATCAATCCTTTTACCCAGTAGGTTTAGTCTGAACCTTCCATCTTTTCCAGAGATATTATCTACCAAGGAACTTACATCCCTTCCCTTTGAATCTTTTGTACCCTGGACAAATAATTCATTCACTGCCTTCTGTAACAATCTTTGCTCATTTAAAAATATGATCCTGGGAGTTAAAGCTTCATGCTGAAGGGTTTCAATCCTATTACACCTTCGTATGATTCTCCCATACAATTGATTGTGACAGTGAATAACCCAAAAATCATTAGTCTTCATAACTGGCCTGTGACCAGCAGGACTTACTAAGATCCTTATCAAGACATAGTTACGTGGATCTATTTCATTCTCTAATAACTTCTTTATATTAGGATTTATTTCAGAAGTTTCTTCAATATTTAATTTCAATATTGTTTCTGGAAGAGTATAAGCTGTGTTCCTAAATGCCATAAATTGATTATCCATTAGAGGAACATACTTAAATGATCCTTTCCTTCCATCAGCAAGTATATATAAACCTTTATCATCCTCCTCAAAAAGTAGACCACTGCTGTATTCATAGAGTAATTTAATATTAGAGAACTTTAAGAATGGAAACATTTTTAATATCCCATTCTCTATTAATGGCCTCATAATAGGTATAGGAAGTTCAATATGACCTAACCTTTGGCATCTTACATAAGAGTTTGTTACTTCAACCTGACACTTTTCACACACTTTACCAGCATGTCTCTTTGAAACCAAGGATCGACATTTGCACTCATAATCATTTATGGGGCCAAATATACGTTCACATAGTAATCCATCCTGTTCAGGTCTTGGTGGATTGAATTTGAAATTTAATGTCCTCTGATTCAAGATCCTACCACTTGATAGTTCTAACATCCTCTCTGGGGACATGAGCTTAATCTTTATCTTCATATTTTCCATAGTAACACCTTATATGAGTTGTCTTATTATTTCAAATAATGTTTTCCATTCTTTATAGAAAATATTTCTTGACATTCCTAAGAAATTTAATAGTTCTTCTTTAGAGTTAATGTCATAGATATATAAATCTTCAAGATATTCTCCTACTACCTTAAAGAAAGTCTTATTGTACTGTAAAATTTCATCAATCCTATTTATCTTAATATTAAAAGCAAACATATATTTATGACATGGCTTTCTTAAGTGATGAAATATTTCCTCTATCATAATAACTGTAGATACTTCACTCTCAAGATCTTTAGATGGATCTATAATTGGTATTAAATTAGGATTAAATGGGATAATGTTGTGTATTTTCCTTGTATCCCTAAGTTCATCCAAAGCTTTCTTTGTACTTATTGACCCTTTACCATGAAATACTTTTTGATATGCTATTTCTTCTTGTAGTAGATCTTGAGCATTAAAGGCGTTATCATACTCCTTTAAATCATAAGTACCTTCATTGGTAGATTCTATCATTTCCTTTATATGCTTGGTCTTTTTGATTTTCTTTTTTATAGTATACCCCTTACATTGTGTTGAATGAACACCATAGTTTCTCATCGAGTCTCCTACTCGTGGGAATATTCTTCTCCGAACGTTTGGAAATAGTAGTCTTGGAATTCCAGGAATATTCCTGGGTAGATATCCACCAGCTTAAGATATGATTCATATAATAAAAGCCAATAATCATCATCTCCAACTTCATCAGCTTCTCTATTTTTATCAAAGTTGCCTAATTTGTGGAGAATATCATATGCCTCCTGAAGTATTGGATAGTTATTATATTCAGTAGCGACATCTAAGAATATAAGAAAGGATTCTATATCCTTTAATAGACCTATTTCATCACAGTAGAATAACCCACCTCTGTTGAAGTGTTTCAAAAAATTAGAAAATTTTAATGTGTAATGATAAATAAATTCATAGCTCTGTTCCGTTATATCTACCAACAGCCTACCTACATGAATACCCATTCTTTCTACACCTCTTCCACTTCAGACCTAAGAATTTCCTCTGTAAAAACAAAATGACATGGATTACTGTTTATAGCAAGACCTCTCCCAGACCACTCCAATATTTCTTCATCAGTAAGATCTCGTGTAGTTTCTTTGGGAAATTTTACATCTATAAAACCAAATCCACATACCCAGTTTCCAATGTAATTTTCTTCATCTTGACTATGAATAACACAAAGATCAGGTTTATCCCTGCTAATATCCCCAAGTTTGTGTATAGCCTTAGTAGCTATTTTATATCTCTTAAGACCTGATCCAGTAGGTATATATATCTTTACTGGATTATCTTCATCGAGTTCAATACCTTCATTTTTTAGATATTGAGCATAATCTGGATGGATAGTTCCGAGTTCATACACTGAACCAGAATGAGTTGTTACTCGTCTACCTTCTGATTTTACTATTGTTGATGTAGTAACTTCTATATCCTTACCCAATCTTGGGTGGTTATCAACAATACCATGAAGTTTCTTACTTTGTAGTTCAGGTGCTTGATATGGACTACCACATGAAACAACAGACCACTTTTCAAGTTTCATCTTTAACCTCCTCCCACTTATCGTGTTTTCTAACCTCTACTTTTATATATCGGTCATTCATCAATTTTTCTACTGTCTCTTCTATTGTTATTTTATCATGAATGACCTGTGAAACCTTTACTTTCAACCAACTCTGAAATTTTTCTGAATTGACTAATCGTCTAAAAGCTATCTTTTTATTTTGAGATTGGGATCGTTCTTCTCTACTTTCTCCCACGGCCCCCGATTCTCTGTGGACTATTCGGACACCAGAACTTGTCTTATTGACCTTTTGGCCTCCATGTCCACCACATCTAAAAAACTGAATATCAAAGTCCTTCTTCGTGAGAGAGAATACCAATTCCTTCTTAGTCATTTTCTATAACTTCTTCTAACCTCCCGATAACATTATCAAAAGCATTAACCCAACCCATATTATAGTGCTTTATTGAATCGAGTAACAAAGGATTTCCATTAGTCTTCTCATTAATAGCATTAATTTCATATCTCAAAGTTTCAATCAATTCTTCTACTTTTTCTTTCATTATTCTTTCTCCTCTATCTCATTATCTAAAAAATCAAGAATCTTTATTTTGGAACATATCTCTTCCATAAAACGTGAATTAGTCCATACATTACCAACTATTTTCTTGAAAACCTTTTTAGGATTAGATTCTTCCATAAACAATGTTCCTAAGATCCCAGTTAAGAATTCATTTGGTATACGGCACCTGGTTAAGACTACACAACAATGACCAAGTTCCAATTTTGAAGTATCCTCATCTATAACTGTTAGTTCCAGGTAATCACCTCCATTGTTCCCTTCAATCCTGAAAGATTTTGGTTCCTCTTCTTCTACAGGGAAAGTTATTAATCCTTCAGAAGACTCTATACTTTCCAAGAGTAAATCAAAAGTATAATCTCCACTATATGGGTAATCCCTCCTCAATAGTGTACACTTATACACTCCTGGATCTAACTCTATCTCACGGATGACTATATCATTGAAATCGTCACAATCTTCTGCTACCAATTCACATAGTTCCTTAGGGCCAGTGATAAGATTTAATATCCCTGAGAAATCAACAGAGACGATTATATCCATATATCTCATTTTAATAAACCTTTAGTAAGTCCTTAATATAATTAGATGCTTTTTCTACTAAGGCATCCATTTCATTTACATCTGGTAATTCCTCTCTGTCACCATTTGCTACTTGTTCTGCCAACCGAGTAGCTATAGCCATTTCAACATTACTCTCAATATCATCACCATCACCCCAGAATTCAGCATAAGTATCTTCACCATCTGATCCAGAAATATGAATTGTTGCACCAGAATGATACTCTATATCCCTTTCTCCGTCTTCTAAATCTTCAATCCTCTGGATCTCTTCATTTAACTTTTCAACTTGAGCATACATCCTGACTTTCTTTTGTTCCAATTCTTTAGTTATTTTCTGTACTACTTTGATCATAATCTGTTTCCTCCATAATTTCATTAAATTTATCGAGTTGTTCTCTTATAACATTACCTACAACCTCTTGAATAGTAGTCCCCTCTCGTGTACAAACAAGTTCCAGTTTTAACTCTTCCTCATAAGACAGAGGTATAATCAAGGTTCCTATACTATTCTCAAGATACTTATTTCCCTTCGCCTTCTTTAGTTGATTCAGTATAATGCTTGAATCTCTCACCAAAAATCTCCCCTAACTTTTCAAATAGCGTTTTTTCGTTTTTGAACTTTATCTCTAAGGCTCCAATCAATCTCTTAAGATACCCAAGTAATATTTGTATCTCCTGTTCTTGAGCTTTTATAATCTTATCATAAGATTCACTTAACTTGTCCATATCATTACTCATAGACTTTATTCCCAATATATAGGCATCTTTAAAAACTACTTTTGCCATATTAAGTATATTGGATGGATAAGTGTCTTCCACAGGAGCAAAATAATCAAATATAGCTCCCTGGATTTTCAGGTTAAGAGTAATATTACCTTGAAACTTTTTATTCTCCATAATCATTCACCTTTTTAAACAGTTTGAACAATATTTTACAACTCTCACCAAACACATCAAAATTTTCAGATTGTCTATTACCAGCTATATTAACAGTAATGTAATCCTTTCCCAACAAATTAAACCATTGACTAATATGATCAAGATGTTCTTCTGGACAATGCATAAGATTTATATCTTGAAATTGTCTTCTATAATACCTTATGGCCTTTAGTGTACAGATCTCCCCAGCAGTGTCAAATTTATAGGCTAATCTTATAGTACAATCAGAATTTTTTGCATTAAGATAAGTCCTTGGAGGATACCCTGGCTCTTGGCATTCTTCCAGACCATAGGTATCCCTTAGAAGTGTAGGATTAGGCCCCTCTGATGTCATGTAGTCTTTAGGTGCCCATCCACCAGTTGATATATGAAGTGCCTTAGCAACAAAAAGACCTGCCTGGTCACTACCTGTTTGACCACCACTTATTACTTTAATTATCTTTACCACTTAATCTCCTAACCGAGTAAGGCTACTGTATTTAGTTTTTGCTGGCAATAATACTTATTCCCCCATCAGGGGGTATAACTTCAATCTCATTTTCTGTCAAACAAGGAACTGGTCTACCATATCTATTGATATGGCTAACAGGTCTCACTTCATTCATTCCATTTCTAATGACACGAATTAACATATTTATCATGTTTACCTCCCCTAAAGGAAAAAAGGAAGGTTTACCCTTCCTTTCATAGAAGAATTTGCCTATACTATCTATATCGGTATTTTATTAAAAAATCTTCAGATATTAATAGTTTTAGTATAATTCTCCTTACATTGTTCCTTGTAGCTAATTTCTAATGCTTTTACTCGTTTCAACCAATCAATACAGTGTTCCATAATATTTACAGCATTTACTAACTCTTCCAGGGTATAATAATTTCCCTCTCTAAGAATTTCTTCTCTTTCAAGTAAAGCTTCATCCCAACCATTATCACAACCAAGAGGAGCATAAATCACATGAACTTTATCATCATGGAACATTGGATAAATACATGGACATTTATTCAGGTATGTCCCTGGTAAAACATGTATTGTGTCAATCCCTTCAATTTTCAAAATATGATAATTACGAATATCCCCCTGTCTGGGTGTAAATTCGTATGTTATTTTAATACTCATATGTATTTTCTTCCACTTCTCCATTTAGCCATTGTTCTCGTGAAATAACCAATGGTGTAAAATCTACTGTTAAAAGATCCAAAGGACACCTATGACAATTAGGGTTCTCCATAATAGCACAATCATCGGTAAGTATAGAATTTGTATAGATCTCTACTATTCGTCCATTTTCATACACTTCGCCATCCTGATCCTTAATACCATCTCCAAAAGGAGTAGCTATTACTAATTTCCAGTGATATAAATCTTCCATAACAATAGCAAATTTAGCATCCTTGATATTGAATTCCCTGTTATCACCCCGTACATATGCATTACTTAAAGCTGTCTGGATCTCATTTTTTTCCTGCATTTACTTTTCCTCCAATGTCACAAATTATGAATCTGTCATCTAATATATCCGATAAAATCCCACTAACCTCTTTCCAGTTTAGCTCTCCATTGGAACACCCAGGTTTAGGAATAGCTACAGATTTCCACCCTTCTTTGTCAGCTAACTCTATTAGTTCACTTGCTGATTGTTTTATTAGGTTAATATCTGATTTGCAAGCCCACCCTGGACAAAAATTTGTTATACTCATCTTTGATCTCATATAACTAACTACTTTTTGATTAAGATCAGAAGCATTCATAATATATATATGGTCTGGTTTTGTTGGAAAACTTACTATATAGGTTCCTTCTATATTGATAATCTTTTGAACATGATTTCCATTATCTTTAATAAGTCTACCTAAAGCAAATTCCAATCCAGGCCATTTATCCCTGGCTTGTTTGGCTACACCTTTACCCATAACATTAGACCCATCCTTCTTAATACAACCATTTGTAGTAATACAGATAGCATCTACTTTACCTACCAAGGAAAAGATGTTTCCATTAAATATACGATTATATACTTCCATATTAAATTTCCAATTCAGCTACTAAAACTCCCTTTTCTGCTTTAACTTTTTTAGCACCAATCTTTAAAAGTTTTAGATACTCTTCTTCTGAAACTTCGTAAATTCCACTACATTCTCCTGAAGGTAATGTACACTCTTTTAAATTTGTACAGAAAGGTAAAATTACCCTTGCTGCCACATTATGTGTATTCTTTACTCTTCCAAAGTAAGTAGTCATCATTTCTCCTCTACTGGATTTTCCTTCAAATAATTCATTAATCCAGATATTTTAGCTTGAACAGCCTGGTTCCTGGAAATTTCTAAAGCTTTTATAAGTCTATCTACTTCTTCAGGAACATCAAACCAATCGGACTTTCCACTGATAGTAAGTGCTACCCTACTACCTTTTACTTCTATGTCCATAAATATTTCTCCCTATACTTATATTATCGGCAATATTGTAAAATGTCTTCAGTTCTTGTAAAAAATACTTCTTTTTCTTAGATTTATAATACGAGAATTTAAAATATCTATTTGGTCTATAGCACTTACCAATTCAGACTCTACATCACTTAGACATTTATCTCTTGCAGGACTTTCCTCACATGTACCATCATGTGGTACTAAACTACATGACAAGGTAATTTCAAGATTACTCATATTCTCATAAAGAGAGTTTATTTGTTGTTGTAATGATTGTATAAGTCTATCATATGAAGACAATACTTCTGGTTTGTTTTCATTCATAATTATTCTCCTAATTAAAGATTAAAAGTTATATTTCCGTATAGCATAGTTTGTTCAGTACCATAATATTTTGAAAAGGCCCTCTTAGGTAAAAATAAATCCTCAAGGGATTGATAGTTGGTCTTCTCTTCAGCTATATTAAAATCTATATGATAAAAATTACTTACCCGATCAACTATGTTATAAAATGTGTTCTTATTACATGCAAACTCATAATGAATAGCATTACCTACCCTGTTCTCTTTTTCCAGTTTCATCATTTGGTTTCTGTGTATTCCCAATTCCCAATCTATTTTGACAGGAACTCCAAACTCTTTCTGTAGGTAATCTTCAGCTACATATTTCATTAATGGGATAAAAGAAAACAAATGAGGAATATATATCTCAAAATCAGCAGAATCATGAGTAAACAATACTGGTACAGCTTTGATATTGAGATTTACACACTGCTCATATAAATGCCAGATACCATATCCAGCCACATTACTTGCTGAGGATTGGATAGGCCAGTTCTGGCACCTTCGTTTTATCTCAGCTTTTTTCATCTGAAGAGGTAAATATAAAGGATCTCCAAACAGAGTATTTACATATCCCCTCTCTGCTTCTTTATGACGTTCTGCTATCCACTCTGCTACTTTTGGAAACCCAGAGAAAAACCCTTCATATATTTCTCTTGCCTGTTGTATATCTCCCTGACAAAAATCAACTCCAAATTCATAGATCCCCTTACCATAAAGAATAGCGAAACTTGCATTCTTAGCAAATCTTCTCTGTTTCTTGGATATCTGCTCTTCTGGGATCTTAAAAATCCTGGATGCTACATATCTGTGAATATCTTTTCCTTGCCTGAAGGCATCGAGTAAATTTTCATCACCTGATAATGCTGCCATGAATCGAATTTCATTCTGGGAGTAATCATAATGAAGACTACAACAATTAATATCTCTGGGGACATACATCTCATTAAGTGCTGATCCTGGGGGGACAGTATGTGCCCCAGACTGCCAACGTTTTGTTGCAGCAGTACAGGCAAATAATGATGGAGTAAATATATATCTTTCTTTTTCTCTAAGTTTATTGTCTACAGGAAGAGTGTTATAAGATTCATGCCTCATAAGAGGTTTAGTAAAATCTTTATAATCACATACATTGACATTTATTCTGCCAATCTTACCTTCAATATACACAGAATTAGATTTAATGACCTTTTTGAACCTCTTTAGATAATAGAGAATATTAAACTCATCAGACCAAGTATCTCTATTATCAATATCTAAACCACCCCCAGAAATTTCCTTACCACATAGAGGGCATCTTTCCTCTTTTTCATCAGAAACCCATTTATGACATTCTCTACAACAATATCTATATTTCCCTCCATATTTTATTTGAGCTTGATACTGGAATTCAAGAACCTCTGCTGCAAATCTCTTAAAGTATAAATCCCAAGTTTTGTCTAAATTTTGAACAGCCTTGATTATTTCTTTAGCATCTTTCTGTTTTTGTTTAACATCACCAGACAGATCCTTTAAAAGCATATTAGCATAGGTCATGACATTTTCTATTGTCTCATTCACATCATTTTTGTTTATAATTGTAGCAAGATCATCTGAAGATGTAGAAGGTAAAGATAATAAAAACTTTTCAAAATAATAAAGAGTTACCAGAGCAGTTGTCCAATCAGTTCGATAAATATTCCAAAAGGGTAGTTGACTTTCATATTTATTTGAAAGAGGATTGAATATCTTCTTTAGCTCTTCTAACCTTTCATCAGGAGACATAGAAGCAAGTCCTATAATTGTTCCTGCTGACATCTTCTCTTCATCAAGTAAATCTAATCCTTGGATTAAATTATATAAACAATTACATGCTTCATCTATATAATAAGTTCTCAATTCTTTAGCTTTTTCATCATTCCAATTAGTACCGTAAGATTCCATTACCCCAGCTAATCTGGCCTGGGCTATATAGTTTGGATAATACTGACCAAACATGGGCCATAATTTATTTCTGAGTAATAAAGTATAGTAGCTATCATAACAGCAGTATTCAGCTACTTTCTTCAAAGGTACTGCTGCCATTCCAGACTTCATAGTAAGACCAGTTTTAATTTCTTCATCACTAATCATAGTCTTCAGCTTCTTTAGAATATCATAGATATCCTTGACAGCTTTTTTAGCATTTAAAAGCCTAACCTCCATGATCTCTTCCATCTTTTTAGTCTCTTTATTTTTTCTCCTTCGGGGTGCTTCCTCATCCAAGTATTCCATAAAGGAGTTAAAATCTTCCACCAATAAACTATATTCCCCCTCATACTTCTCTTCTAAGGTAGGCATTAACTTGAATATTGAATTGAAAGAATCTCTAACCTGAGCTACAAAATCTTCCCAAAAATCTGCATCAAGGTATTTCCTGGCATTTTCTTTTAGCTTACCTGGGCTGCAATCTATATTACAAAGCACCTGACTATCATTAAAATCTATTCTTGTCCCAAATTTAGACCAGGTTAATCCCATTTCATATTTACAGTTATAAGTCCAGGGTTGTTTCCTTTTGAAAAAGTTCAGAAGAATATCTGCTAAATTTTTAGGAAGAACATAATCTTCAGAGGGCCAATAAAAATAAATAGCTTTTAAAGGTTCTATCCCCACTAAAGAGAATCCTAATATTTTGTTATTTGGAGACCATACTTCAAGATCTGTAGCTTCATAGTCAAATCCAAGATCATTATATTTTTCAAACTCTGGTAAAGCTGTTTCCAACTCTTCAATATTTATTATCTCAAACCAGTCAGGGTCTTTAATAATAGGAGTATTTATTATAGTATCACTTGTATCAAATCTTTGTATAAGCTGCTTTATTCGTATTATCCATGATCTATACATACTACTCCCCAGACCACCATTTCTTGCAATATAGCTTGGATGGAAAGCTGCTCCATATCTAACATCAGCAATTTGATAAGGAGACATATGAGAGAGTTTAGTAATCTTATAATCTTTTTTGTAACTATCTGGTAGCATTGAGTAAGCTGCTGTGCCACCTAAGAGAATGACAGTATTAGCATTTAACTCATTTAAGAATTGTTGTAAATGTATTTTACAGAATTTACACTCATCCTCTTCAGGAGTTCGTGTTCTTCCATCAGCTTTGACGGGCCAACAGCAATTTATATTTGCTATTGCATAATCGGTAAGACCTAATTCATTTATTGCTGCCCGTAAAATACTTCCAGACTTAGCCTCTGGATAAAAAGGTCTTTTATATTTAGCCTCTTGTTCCCCAGGTGCTTCCCCTACAAAAATTACTCTAACTTTTTCAGGACTACCAAAAATTTCAAAAGGGGCAAACTTCGTATCCATCTGTCTGCCCCTCATTGGACAACCTTTATCACAAATATTCAATTTTTCACGTAAATCTACAAAGGTAATATTATCCATACCTAACCAAACACCTTCCACTACTCCCGTTCGGGAATATTCCTGACAATATCCTACAAGATCTAAAAATTATTCCTGTACGGGAATACTGCCTTCATCAATTTCTTCTTCTTCCAATGGTTCATTCATAGACTGTACTTCAACAGCATCTTCAATCATATCCTCAGGAACTTCACTGAGAAGAAGATCCTCTTCGGTATTAGCTAAAACTTTACCAGATTCGGCAAGTTTATTTAGATCCCCAGGATCAATATCATCTTTCTTAACTTTATATGCCATATTTTACCTCTTACATAGAGAGATTTGAGAGAAGATTATCTAATTGACTCTTGGCCCCATCAGCCTCATCAATCTCTGCACGATGTTCTTTATTTTTGATAGCCATCTCAGTTTTGAGGTCTGCTAACTGTTGTGTTTTCTTCTCCACTACTTCATCATTGGAGTCAATCATGGTCTGTTGCTTGGTCTGAATAGTTTCCAGATCAGTCTTGGCCTTTTGGATTTTACCAGCCATCTTTTGTAGCTCTTTTGCTACTGTGTCTTGTACTGCTTGTACCTTCTTCATTTTAGATCCTCCTCTAAAAGGTTTAGGTTTAAAATAATACTGTTACTTTGACTTTTTGAGGGTTTAACTCTTTTATGATAATAAATGATCCCTCAACATCATCTACATCACAATTTTCATAACCATTATCTGTGTAGATTATTGCTTCACAACTACCTATGAACATAATACCATATGTAGGATGTATATCCCTTGATTTTACAAGATAAATATTTCCTTCCTCTATTTCATCAGGTATTTCATCTTTCATATATTCTTCAGCTAAGTCTAACATATAATACCTCCATAAAATATGAGGTGGAGTTAGGGGCCATCGGCTCATGGAAGGCAGCCCCACGTTCAAAAAACCAAGAGACAAAAACCCACAGAATAAAAAAACCAGATAGCAAAAAACCAAGAGGAAAAGGAGTAAACCTCAAGGAAAAAATCACATCTGGAAAAAATCTTCTATAGAAAAACTCTTTCCATGATTAACGTTATGATTAGTGTCATACTCACACTCCACCCCTATTATATAATAATGTATTTCACACTATATTTTGTATTAGTCCATCCTGTAACTTGATTTTCCCTCTTCATCCATAGATGTTACAATCTGTGAATTATAATATGGAAAGTTAGCCACATGACTTACCACAAAACAGTTGTCTACAGGTAACTTTTCAGTAATATGCATAGCTTCTTCAGTGTTCTTTTTATCAAGTGCAGCTAAGAACTCATCAAAGACCAGTAATCCACACCCACCAGCTATCTCAAATAGTTTAGATAAAATGTATAGATCTATTAAACACTTTTCCCCACCAGAACAATTATCATAATTAATCCAACGTTTGTTTTTCAAATAATAAACTCCGAAATCTGGTTTAATCTTTTTATTCTTCTGTTGTTTGTAAGTCTCTACTTTAAATTTTTCATTTGTCAAAACTTTAGCTACTCCTGCCAGAATTGTCAATATTACTTCTCCATCAGGGGACACCAAATCCATATATTCCTTATTGAGACTCATAATAGCTTTAGCAGCTTCATAATCATCTTTCAAAGAAAGACACTGTTGTTCCAGAGTGCCTATTGTATTATATGCTTTATTGATATTTTCTATCCTAAGTTTCTCTGTAAATAACTCATTGAAATGGTTCTGTAATGTTTTAACCTTTTCTTGGAGCATAGCACTCATCTCTATCAAATTATCATACTTGCCAGTATCAACTGCTTGTTCCATTACTTCCTGTAACTCTTTTTGAAACTGTTCCTTATTATGCAGAATTCTTTGGGCCATAGCTTCCATTTTATCTTTATCGATAATTTGACCACAAGCATAACACTTATTATTATGTATATCCGTCAACTGGGTATCACAAACTATTAATTCTCGTTCTACCCTGGATTTATTCTTCTGTTGAGAAGACATCAATTCTCTCATTGTAGCAATTTGATTACTGACTTGTTCATACATTTTACTGAAAGTATCTTTTTCACTCTTTACTTTAGATAAATCCCCTTCTACCTCTGAGAGTCTTTTATTAAGACCTTCTAAATCCATAGAGGTCTCAGTAGAAATCATTTTGTTGATCTCTTCAATTCTGATATTAATATTACTGATGTCTGTTTCTAACTCTCCAACATAGTCTTTAGAAGAATCATATAAAGCCTTTGCAGCATCATAAATATTATCTATGGTTGTCAAACCTAAAATATTACTTATCAGTTTTACCCTCTCGGTAAATTTATAACTACTTAAAAATTCTTTTCGATCCTGATTAAAAATCATGAGATCGAGACGTTTTATAAAGGGTAACTCTTTTTCCAGAAAGTCACATGTTGTAGAATGAAGACCTTTATCCTCAGGCTTCCCATCAATCTCAACCTTAGTAAGTCCTGATCCCTTCTCTGTACCCCTTATTATAGTGTAAACATGACCACTATAAGCAACTTTTAATGTTAATTTAAAATCCTCTGCCCACCAAGATACATAATCTTTAGGTGCAGTAGCTCCCTCTAAACTAACTCTTATAGCTTTTAACAATGAACTCTTACCAGTACCATTTTCCCCAGACATCAAGGCAACTCCACCGAGTTCATTAAAATCAACATCCAAATTTGGAATTGTCAAAAAGTTTTCTATAGACAATGACAGCAATCTAAACCTTAGATCTAAAGCCTTATCGTCCATAGAAACTTTTGTAATAATATTCCCATGTATATCCATTAAATGGTGTTTATCCTCTAAAACCTTATCTAAAATAGTCAGTGGATTAAAAATCTTAGTAGGTTCCAAGTCAATAGCTTCCTTGATTACTGACTCTAAAGGCTTTTTAGTCTTGATATAAGGATCTTTATAAATCTTATTAGTTGTCAAGAACCTAAGTCTTTTTGTCCCCTTGACTAATTCTTTAGGAGTCTCTATTCTTTCCCATTTAAGGGTAGAAGAATCGAGCATTATAACCCCAACATCTGGACTATCAGAAAATGAGTTCTGCAATGGAGTCCCTGGGACTACAATTTTATCCTTTACAATTTGATGTTTGTGTATATCACCCACGAAAGCAAGTTTAAATTTAGATAAGTCTATACTAAATCCAGATTTCATTTTATATCCAGATCCAGTAGAAACTCCTTGAGGAGTAAAATGACCTACAAAAATATCATGTTCCTCTACTTCATCAAAATTTATAGTAGGTTCCCATCCAAGAAAATAATATTTAAGTCCTTCTATATTAATATATTCACGATGTAAATATTTAGCATTAGATACCCTATTAACAATAGTTAAATAAGTATTTTCCTCAAAAACTGTAGTATCACTCCTGACCTCATCTAAATCATGCTGCCCATGAGTCATATAAACTGGGCAATCAAATTTTTCTATAAAATCAATTGCTACATTAGTTGTTTTTGCAGAGGGTTTGGATACATGAAATAGATCCCCTGATATAACAACCGAAGTAGGTTTAAATGATGATAACCAATCACCGAGATACAAAAATTGGTGTAATCGATAATATGGTTCATCTATGTTATATACTCTAAAATCGTTTATATGCACATCTGCAAGATGTAAAATCATTCTTCTATTAACCTTCCCCTATTCCTCTAACACATAATCTCTATACTTACCCTCAAAGACTTCCTCTATCCTGTATCTTAATTTCTCAGACAAATTTGTTTTCATAAGTAGACACTTTGGACATGGTTCAATACAAGGGTCAAAGCAAGACAAAGCACATACACACTTTGCTTTACTGTAAAAAATCTCACAGTCCTCAATTACAGGACACCCCTCACACTTACACACTCACACTAACCTCTCTCTCTAAATTACTTAGTTTTTTCTTCTAAGCTCCTCCTTAATCTTTTCATATCCTCAATGATCCTTTCACAAGCTTCATCGATTTTATCACAACATTTTGATATAACTTCAAATATATTTTCAGACACTTTTCCACCTACTTATATTATCGTCACTTTATTAAAAAATCTTCAATAGATTTTTATTTGTGTTCTTTTTCAGTATCTTCCAGCACTTCCTCTGTAGAGTTACTACCAATACCACCAACAGCACTTAGGTCAACTTGCATATTCTCTTGTTCACCATCTTTAAGTCTAAGATCTGCTTCATATTTCAAGATCTTTTCTTCAAGAAGGGTAATAACCTGTTCCATTTTATTTGGTTCATTGAAGATTGAAGCAAGACGATCTGAGTATCTGGCTAATACACCAGAGGTCATTCTGTTATTTATCATAGTGGTAAATATAAATTCTGCAATTTCTTCTGAAGGTTTATCGAAGAATTTAACAGTAGACTTATTTGCCTTTGCTGCTTCTTCCAGATCACCAGCTTGTTTGTCTATAATACCAAGAAGGGTCAAGAACTGTTGATAATACATTCTGGCTTCACCAAATTCATTACGAGTGAAGACACCTTCATCCATACATAATTGTATCATAACTTCTACAGTATTCATAAGAGAAGTTAATCTCATGTTTAAGACACCAATAGATTGAGCGATCTCACGAATAGTAGCGTCCATCTGAATAAAAGCCCTTTCGATACTCTTTTGTTTGTCCATTTTTCTTGTTTGATTTCTAAGTTGATTACTCATAAATATCTCCTTATGAAAAAGTGGTGATAAACCCCAGGGAAAAAGGAGGAAACCCCAGGGCTATCACCTATTAAAAACTTAACCAGAAGGTATTGAAGGTCTATATACAGGTAATGTAGAATTCGGATACACATATAATTTTACTATATCAGTATCTACATTATCTGAATTAAACTCAAAACTGAAAGGACTTCCCAACTGTTGGGTATCACCATAGAACATGACAGTCCTGTAAGAATTTTTACCGTAGCCTCCTAAACCCCCACTCAAAAATTTATTTCCAAACTTTTCATTTATTGACTGCTGAAGTTTGTCAGAATACTCCTTTAGATTATCTACAAGATGTTTATAATCATGTTTGTACATAACCACAATATAATTTTTAACTATAAGATCCAATATACACCAGGTATATTCTTTATCTCTATTCCTGAGATATTGTAATTCATCATCAAATATAAGATTAACATGTTTCAATGAGAGACGATGCCAATCCCCATCAAAAATCCGTCTCTTTGCTATATATAAGATCCCCTCCTTATAGTGACTTTCTATAACACTGTTTATGAAGTCATATTTATCTGGGACATATACATCACACAATATTTTACTATAATCGAAGAATAGCTCATAAGCTACTTCTTCAGGTGTAACATTGTAATGAGATGGTTCAAAAGCTGTTGGTTGAACATATAAGACGGACAAGGAATTTTTTTTGTTGTCTATTAAGAATTGAGATAGTTTACCTGCTAAAGCTTTTAGGTAATCTGTCATATTAAAAGGATATACGGGCAATAGTTGTACAGGGATATAAATCTTTGGTTTACAGTGCCCAAAATTGAAAGCAATTAAAGATCCATATTTTTTCATACCTTCTGAACTTATCCTTTGGATATTGGAACGATCAACTAAAACCATACTATCTGTCTTATTAGACATCACATACCCCCTATGTTAATGTAACAAGTGGTTCTTCCTTTGGTTCATCTTCATCATCCAAATCAGTCACATCCATAGCTCTTCCACATCTACTACAAACAAAGATCTCCATAGGATAAGCTTTTACATGCGGTTCAGGTCTTTGTAAAAGTGGTAACTTCTTAAAAATACATGATCTAAGAAATATTACATTACCACACCTGGGACACACATGATCCTTAAGTTCACTCAAATCAACACTTATTGTTTGATGTTGTTTTTGTTTTTCCTGAATCTGCTTCATTCGTTCTTTAACTAAGTCGTCATTATTCATACTTTTACCTTCCTTTTTTAACCAATTAATATGTGATGGACTGGCTAACCCCCACCAATCTACCCACTAATAAGCCACAAGAAAAAGTTAATATAGGCCCTCAAACTTTTTCCATACAACTTATTTGACCATCTTCTCGTTTATCCTATTGACCACAATTACTGGGAGCAGTAATTGTCCCTTCAACAAGAGGTAGTCCTACTCATTCAAGAGGTACGTTACGGAAGTCTCAATGGTCGAACTTTCCTGGATATTTATTTTCATCCCGTTCTATATCCACATCACATAAATTTAATTATTCTTCACCATCTAAAGCATCAATAGCAGCAACTATCGGAGCAACTTCATCAGCTACACCATATAGCCATGCTTTTACTTTATCAAAACCTGCTTTAACCTTATTTTCATAATAGGTCTCTATAGCATTAACAATAGCATCATCCTTCCTGGTAAAAGTAGTAACATTTGCCAGACCAGCCAAGGATTTAATTACCTGGCCTACTGCCAATAAGATTTCTTCTACAATACCAATCAAGAGACCAACATTTTTACAAAAATAAGCTAAAATCGCTTTAACCTTACTCATCTTTTAACCTCCAAAAAATATTACCAATCGTAATTTACTAAACCATAGACTGTCTCGGAATTATCTTCACGATCATGTCTTACACCTACAGCCACTCCAAAAGCTGAAGTACCATTACTCCAAGTAACTCCATGACTGATCGATGTAGTCTTTGAGTCCGTAAATAATGAACTCTTATGATCCAGACCATATTTATTCTCAAGGACAATCCTGGATTGAGCTAATAGCTCATTATTCGCATTATAAAACTGTACATAAGTGTTTTCAGTCCAGTAGGTTCCATGAGGCATTGTAACCAAAACCTCAACATAACTTATAGGACTACATTCGGAAAATCCCATAACAGGTTTTATCAGAGTCACTACCTTACTGTTGTTCGTTTTGGCATATGCAAAACCAGGAGAATCAGCTTTTACTGCAATAATAAATCTATAGAACTCTCCCTTTGCCAACTTAACAATAGTCTTATTTGGGGATACAGCAACACCAGTTACAATACTATTGGTATCCATCAGATCTACCGTACCACTGACTAAAGGTGCCCCTATAGATTCTTGGTAAGTACCACCACTATTTAAGGTATTCACTGACTGATTATAGGCATTTGATTGAAAACCTTCATAGTCTTCCATCAGTTCATTGTTCACAGTGGTTATAGTATCACCTTCATTTACTACATTGATGGTATTATTTATAACATTTGTATTATTGATGGTATCACCTTGATTAGGATTTCCATCAGGGCCAGGAGGAGGATTACCATTGTTACCACCCTGACCTGGGCCAGTATAACCAGAACTATGAGGATTATGTGGATTCTCCCACCCATAGGCATTTCCATTATCGGGATCTGCATATACTTTTGTACCCATTCCTACACTTACAATCATCAACATGAACATAATCATTACTACTACTGCAATCTTTTTCATACCAGTCTCTCCTTTTATTTTAAGGATTAATATTAATAGAAATAACTATAAGCATACCCAACCAGACTAAAAATAGAATAAGAAATTTCTTATCCCCTCCCCTCTGTACTAAGACTGACTTCCTTCAACCCAAATTACATCATCTTGTGGTCTTAATTTGAACACAGGACAACCTAATGTAGTTGGAGGATACAATTTCATTTCTCCATAGGAAGCAGCTATTCCTTTTGTATAAGTTCTAAACCAGCTTCCTGTAACTACTCCTGTTCTTTTTACATTTATTAACTTCAAATTTTTGTTTGTTGTTATCCTGGGACTGGAACTTTCTAAGATGTCATGCATATGAGCATAAGCATAAATATCAGCAATGAATTCCCCCATAAACCGTTCCAGCTTATTCAACTTAGCTCCACGAGTCAGAGCATTTCCTGATCCATGAGCAAAAACACCTTTTATAAGTTTTGAACTTGTCCTTGTTCGTTTGAAATATAAATGAACAAAAGAAGTCCATCCTAAGTTTGGAACTCCCAGTCTCTTACAAATATTGTGTTGGACATTAACGTGATTGTGTTTTCTGATAGCTTCTTCATGATTACCTGTTAATAATCCAATACATTTATCCTTTATAGGATAAAGCAAATCAACTATCCACTCTGTTTGGCATTCAGCTATGTTATCTTGTTCTACCCAACTACATACGGATCTACCGCTTGGTTCCCACCTTGGATCTGAAGGGGTAATAAACTCTCCATAATCTCCCATCCCAATCCAGTATGCAAATGGGTTATCTCTTATTTCTTTTATCTTGCGTCTAAGATCATTCTCTGTACAATGGATAGTTCCGCAATGTATATCCCCTAAAGGATACAGACTGATAACATCAGACCTTCCATGCCTGATTTCATAATCAATAGCTTGCACTCTTCTAACCTCCACTTCTAACCATTAACCAAAAATTACTGAAAAATTAAGTTTCTATAAAATCACCTCTTTAAAAATTTTTAAAAGTTGAACAACTACACCCTTACTGTAATACGGTTTTCAAGTGACAATTTGTATCACCTTTTTTCATCTTCTTCAAATTCGTCATCAATTACCTCTTCTTCTTCCTCCAAATTCCTTAATATGTCTTGAGTATTCTGTTTAAAATTTTTACGATCATACCTGGTCTTATCTTTGAAAGGGACATCACCTATAGGAACATGTTTACGTATTTTAAAGAATGCAGAATTGGTATTTTTACCGACTCGTTTGGTTTTTGACATCTTGTACTAAAATCCTCTATTATGGTTCAAAGTGGAGGTGTTGTCCATTTGGGCAACACCCCCATTTTAGACAACACCCTATTACAATCTGTAACCGATATTCTCTTCGGTTAATCTCAATCGTTCTCTGACTCTATATTCTGCCTGTCTGACTATTTCATCCTTAGAAGTCTTGATGTAAGTCTCAGGCCGAAATACTTTCACATTATCAATACTGGTGAAATACACCAAATCATTTCCATACCTTTTTACCAGGGCAGGGTCTTTATTGGGATCATTTAAAACTTCCCAGGTCTTAGGATCGAGAGCTTTAAGGCCCACTTTTTTACCATAAGGTGTTTCACCAATCCAGAAGATCTCACCAAACGTCCCAACTGGAACTTTCCGACCCTTAAAGACTGTGACCTTTTTACCTTTGATGATTCTCTCTGATTCAGCCTGTACTTCATTTTGTACCTGCTGAAGGTTGTACTTCATGAGATATTCTTTTACCTCTTCAAGTACCTCTGGGGTTGCATCAATAACTGCTGAGTTTGGGTATGTCCAACCACGAGTTGTAGCATATTCAATTCTCTTAAGGGATTTGGTTTCCTTGTCCCATACTTCAGCATAAAAATCACTGTCATCATATCCGTTTCTTTCATATACCCGAAGTACACAACCCTTATAGGTAGTCTCCATGTACAGATCCCCTTTGGCCCCAGGGTAATCTTTGAGCACCTTAACATTGGGTTTTCCTGAATTTTCCTTTGAGGTCATCATGTGAACTGCCATTTTGCACCTCCAAGTAAAAGGTTTATGTTTTTTACCCTCTACTTATTATATCGGCAATTCACCATTTTTTCTTCAGTTTATAATATATTAGCATACTAACAGTAAACCAACTCCCAACCACAAGGATTATAGTACATATTTTAAAGAATAAATCATTAGCCAGTTTCATATTGATTTTATATGGTTTACAATTACTTAATCCTACAGCAGCTAAGAAACTACCAACTAAATATAATACCCACCACATTAAATAACCCATCTCTCATCTCTCCTACAAGATTTGGTAGGGGATCTTAATTGATCCCCTACCATTTTATAAATGAAAAGAAATATATATATAAAGCTTAATCCCTCAGGTTGATGGGATCAGCTTCACCAGTCTCAAAGGCTTTATTGGTATCAGCATCAAGAACAATTATAATCTTGTCAGGATCATACTTGTCTTCCTTGGGAAAACCCATAAGGTGCATTGCAATCCAACCTGTGGGCATCTGTCTAAGGTAGTCCTTATACACACGGGCTTTCTCAATCAACATTTGTTGATCAGCAGCAAACGTGGCCCTTTGAGACTCTATGACCGTCATTAATTTATTATACATGGTCGAATCAAAATTGGGGTTGTGTTCTTTTAACCAAGTAAACATGGCCTGAACACCCTCTTGACCATAACGTTTTTCACAGACCGAATCAAAAACTTTCTTTAGATCATTGGTATACATTTCGGGCACCTGGGCAGTCTCCTTAATGGTCTTGAACATATTGGAACGTGAATTTTTGTTCTGCTTCTGCTGTGCTTCTAAAGTATTCTCATACTGAACACATTGGTTATTGATACCCATCAAGTACCCCCCAACACCCAGGAGTGTAACCAAACCAAATATAAAAACAATGGCTATAATGATCAATACAATCTTCATACTTCCATGATTATTACCGAACATTTTAATAATACCTCCTTTTGAAGTGATGACCATCATCAAAGGGATCTTGTACCCAGAAGAATATTGTCATCCCTATAGTTAAAATCAATGTGATAACCCAAAGGATTATCATTGCCTTTTTTGTAGGTTTAATGCTTGCTTTAAGAAAATCAAACTCTGCCATCTTTCGTCTGACAAACTTCTCTTCGATCTTACTGTGTATTAAAGTAGTTATATCCTCCTTTCTCTCTAAGGTTTTTATATCTACTCCTATACCATCTCTTACTTCCACCATAAGGTCTTTTTTACTTGTCCAGGAAACTGTTCTAACCCAATCAATATTAGGGTAGTTTGTGATCCCCAGGACAACAATAAAATCATTTTTCTTACCCCCTATCCAAGCTTCTTCTAAGGCATGGACATATGAGTGGTCAAGAGTATTTACAGCTACTATAATAACATTTACTTGCTTCTTAGGCCCCAGGTTAGAATTTATCTTCATAAGTTCCTTATTCCACCATTTCTTAACTGGTTCTGGGACAGGCACACCCACTGTCAAAAATCTATTTACATGATAGTAGTCATAAATACCTACAGGATAAGCAGGGATCATTTTCTGAAACTTTTCCATGTTTCCTGTTCTTCTCAAGATTGAGTCAGGACATGCTTTTATGTAGTTTTCAAAGTTATGTGTCCTGGATGTTGGGTCTCCTACCTCAACTATTGTCCAACGTGGAGGCTCTTTTAAACCTTGTCTATCAAGCCTCCTAATTTCAATTCTTTCCCTCAACATACCATAGTCAATATAGACAGCCCAATCAATATCATAATCGTGTTCATAACAGGTACTACAGTGCTCAGTACATACTCTACTGGCCCCTTCCCCACTACAAGTTTCCCAACAGGGAGGACAACTATAGCTGTGAGTACATGGAACTTTCTCTCTAACCTTTTTTACTACTGCTCCATTAAGTAATTCTATATCCCTTGTTCTGCTACTCTTAGCAATGAAAAATCCTGTTGTAGCAATGATAAGAACAACTAACTCCTGAACAAGAATTTCTTTCCATGAGATGGTAAACTCAGGATGGGATAAATGACTTATCAGACAACATATCCCAGCAATACCTAATGGTACAAGCAAGAGTAAAAATAAGCCGAACATGATGTCCCCCTTTAATAACTATTAACCAATCTCTGGTAAAGATGTTGGTAATACTTTGATGTACTCTGGCTCTCCCCAAGTTCATCAATACGTTTCTTGAGTTGAACTTTTGTCATTTTATTAACCTTTCGGTTTCTCCACTCTTTTTTATGTCTTTCGACTTTTGGTTTTGCCATTATGGTTTCCCCATTTAAAAAGGATTATGGTAAGTTAATGGATCTTCAAAAATTTCTTCTGCTTAAGCATCTTCACCCTGTAGAAACAACATAGCAATGTATGTGATAACAGCCCCAGGAAGACATACCCAGCCAACAGCAGGAACAAGAGCAAAAACAAATCCCATATTGGAAGATAGGGCAGGTTTCTTTCCAGCATACTTCAACCAAGTATTTACTGTGTAAGGCCAAAGATAAGCTCCAATTGTCCCTACTATAACAATGTAGACCATTAAGGCAATCATGGTCATAACAAATCCGATGAAAATATTTCCACTACTAAATTTTGTAAAAAACATTACAGTAATCCCCTTTCCTTTTTAATTTTTTCAATTTCCTGGGACACAGAGATGAGTCTTCCACGTTGGAAATGTGCCTCAGCTATCAATTGATTTTGGGTTTTAATACCATCAACCACCCCAGCTATTGCTGCAAGACCTACTGAAAAAAGAAGTAAATAAAACATTTTAAACCTCCTTGGTTTAATTAATTAATCATCAATCACATCAGTTATTTGATATGATGGAAAATTTATATTTACTATCTTAGCAAATTCAATTGTCTCACTACATAAAAACCAAAACCCCAACATTGATAGTACAAATAATATAGCTAAAACTGTCTTAACTGGGTTCTCCCACATCTTCTTCAACTTCCTTCCCCAATGAGAGAAGACCTAAAGCAATACTACAAGCTTCAAATAAAGCTATTCTCTGATCTTGTGAAAGATCATCTATATACTTATCGGTCACTTCTTCATTTTTCTTCGGTTTCACTTGAAACCCCTTTTTAATAAGATTAATATTTGTTTTAGAGATCATGAATAGGAACCTTCAGCTTAGGAATAATAGCAGTTCCAGATGTTATATCCACAAACATGTATTCTTACCCCAATATACATGTATTATATTTGTTATTTCAAATATATATCCCTAATTCACCACATGATTACCGTCATGTTCGGTTCATGACCTCTAAAATTCCTCTAACTCTAAAACTTGTGTACCTTCTGGAACAACCAGAACATGTTTACCTAATAACTCTTTAGCTTTATCACCTAAAGCAACTACATCTTTCAGAGGAAGATTATTCTTAAGTGACAAAACAACTGCATCCTCAAATTCATATAGATTTACTTCAACCACAATGTCCTGTTCAAGCTCTTTAGGCTCCACTATCTTTAGTCTGTATCTTTTTTTCATTCCCTAACCCCTTCAAAAATCTCTCAACCTTATTTCTAACTTGTTGCCAAGTGTAACTTTCAGTACACTCTCTTTCAACCTCATTTACTTCAAATACATAAACTACTGAATTATCTCTCTCAATAGTGATTTCCCAATAATATTCATCCAGATAGGCAACAACTTGAATTTCTCCCTCTATTCCAGGGAAAGCATCAGTTTTAACTCCATACCCATTAAAAAAATCATTTATCTTATGAGCTTTTTCCATACGTTTCTTGGATGCTGGGACTCCTTCACCATAATGCCATCCTTTAGGGAGTTTACCAAAGCTGTCTATCTTATTCTTTATAAGTTTATAACTCATGTTACCCTCCTATAATAAGACTATTTGCCCATTCAATTATTGGGAGTAGCCTATCAGGAAGCAATTTCCTTGCCTCTTGATATTCTAACCATCTATACTCATCGTGTTCAGGTCTTCCTAACTCTGGATTGATAGAAAAATTAACCTCAGAGATTTCAGTTTCAGCAATATAATATCTGGCAATTTTTTTACCATTTCGATAAGGTAATGTCTCTTTACATATGTCACTCCACTTGAAATGTAATCCAGTAATCCCAGTTTCTTCTTTTGTTTCCCTCATAGCAGTATATAAAGGATGCTCTTCAGACTCTACTATCCCTTTTGGGAAGTCCCAATTACTGTAGGCTCTCAAAAGAAGATACTTCCAAACACCAGATTCTTTTCTAACTATTATCACCCCTGCTGACAGTACCATCTTTTTTCATCCTTAATTTAACAGCTAAGTCCATAAAATCAAAACCACTTACGGAAAACATTGTAGCAAAATCCCACACACTCAATTCTTTTGCCAAAGCAGGGTCATCTGTAATTTTCATAACGAGATCAATCAAAATATCAAAATCATACCCACTCTTACCCTGCTCAGAAATATAAACAACATAATCTTTTATTTCTTCCTCAAACTCTTCTTCCGTGATATCTCCGTTAGATAACAACTGATAAGTTTCCAGGAATTTATTTCGTCTACATAGGTTTTTGACTGCTGTTATCAAGTATTCAATAGCCAGGTCTTTTTTATCCATTCTTATCAACCACCAAATATTTTTTAGGGTTCCTACCAAATTCGTTTAAGGTTATTTCCCTGATATGGATCAAGGGGATAACACCTGTTGGATGATTCTCTAATAATTCTTCTCTCCGTTCCTCAGTCGAATGGGGAAAAACCCCTTTACCATGCCAATAGGCATTTACCAGTTCACGACTCTTTGCCAAAACTATATCTATAACTCTACCATTATAATCATATGCAATATATACCATTTTTTACCCTTTCAAAATTTTTAAAATATTATCCTTTATTACCACTATATCTTTGTAACTATAATGTGTCTTTTTATCAGGAGTTTTAATCTTCCACATAAACAAATAAGCAGGTACTTTATTTTCTATATAATGATAATTTTTATTTCTATATTCCTCTATCAAGTTGTAATCAAAAACAAGATATATATCGTCCATTAAGGTAACTGTACTGTTTTCAGGATTAAATTTAGCAGGAAATGTACACAGTGCCTTGAAACTATCAAATTTCTTTATTAAGACCTGATCCATTCGATATTCTTTATCCAGTTCATAAATGACTAACTCAAAATCTAATGTTTTAAAATAATCATTTATTACAGTTCTAAATGCTAATTCTGGTTCAAACTTCATCTGTCTTCTCCTTAAATGGCAACCATCCTTCAGGGATAGGAACATCATCTAAAGCCATTTGAGCTAACTCCCTGGCCTTATTATCATCCCAAGAAAAATAATCAAAATATTCTTTTATTCTCGTCTGTACTTCCATAGGTAAATCAATTTGAGGGTGAATTTTTCCCTCTTCGTCTTTCCAAACCAACCCACAACATTGAGATATTCTATAAGCAGTTCGTTTCATCATGTATCAATCCATTCTTTTCTACTTTTTTATACATCCAATGATCCTCACCAATATTATTGGCAAATTCCTTACGTACAAATTTGGCTACATTATGCTTAAAATCATTGAAGTGAAATCCGTCTATATTACGTACAACATACCCTTCACAAGTATCACCATAGACTGAGGTAATTCTATTATTATACTCTTTTATGATGTTTTCATTCCACTTCATATATCCAATTATCGGGACTACCTCTAATCCTACTGTATGACAAAATTCCAGAGTACGTTCCCAACTCAAACACATATTATTCTCATCCCAAATAGAATAGACCAGAAAATAACTTGGGAGGTGTTGATAATAGATAGTATGTTTAGCATACATATTTTCTCCACATATTCTCCACCCCTCAGGGATCTCCCAACTTAATTCAGCTTGTAGAGCTTTTACCCAATTCCTGGATTCATGACCTTTACTATCAAGTGACCTGGCATGAATATAATCAGGATACATGGAGGTAGATTCCCCATCCATTTTTTCTGTGACTACAACTATCTGGTCTTTATAGACTTCAAGATCACTTAGAGTAAGTATTTTATCATCACTCGTTCCATGACTCCAAGGAAAATGGTAAGTCCTGGGATATTTAGTATATTTAACATCCTGCATCGTTATCTTCATCCTCTTTATAGTGCTTACTTGAAAAAAGTTTATCCACCTTTTCTTCTTTGATAAATTCAGTCACCATTGCATATTCTATGATATCCAATAAATCGAGAACAACATCCCCAGTATATACACAATCTGGATGATTATTAACATAATCTCTTATTTTCTTCAAAGATTTTAAGCTCATTCTTCATACTCCTCTGGATATTTTCTACCAAGTTTTAATGTTTTGGTAGTATCCAACAAAGTCCCACAATACTTACAAACATAGAGTTTTCTTATATCACCCTTTTCAAATTTGGATAATATCTTGAGTATAACAGAAAAATCTCCCGTTTGAAACTCTTCCAAAAGTTTAACAGGGATAAAATATCCTACATTATCCCCATCTTCTGTAACTATTGTATTCTGTTTTCCACAATTTGTACATGTAATCACTAAAGGATGTGATCTCATAATTCTCCCCTTACTTATTTATCGTCATCTACTACAAAAAACTTCAGTGTATGGGTAGTGCAGAATCGAACATGCATGAAGCACTCATGAGCTAAGTCGAGAGGTAAAGATCCTTATGTGTTACTTGATTCGACAAAACTGGTATACCAGAACAATATACTACACGTTTTTACTATCTCTGCCACCTATGGAGTGCTTTTTTCATTAATTCCAGCGTCAGCCTTACCCTACTTACTTAAGATTTTTCAGGCATAGGTCTTACACTCTCCCTGGTTCTGTGGACTTTACTTTATGCTCTCTATATCTCTAATATAATCAAGTAACAAGAATAATTACTTCGGCCCCCTATTGTGCCCAGGTCTGGGTTGCAACTCTCTTAGTTGCCAGACCAACCACCAGGCTACCCTTAAAGATTTACGCCTTTGCAACCATCTTTTCTACTGTCTTAACCAATTGAGAAACCAAACTCTTCATTTCGTTCTCATCAGGGACTACATTGATTTTACTATCACTGATCAAGTTCACGAATGTCTGAAGGATAAGACCCTCTGCAAGGTCTTCTACTTCATCATCCTCACCCCAATAATTCTTTGCGACATCACCATCGTCATAAATGGTAATTTCTGATACACGATAATCAACACACTTCTCATCATCATCACATCCACCAAGATCATCATATCGATCTCTCAAGGCTTCCAACTCTGTTTCCATTTTATCAATCTGAGCTTCCAGATCCCTTGCTTCTTGCTCTTCTGCTGACAACTCACGGTCTACACCAATCTTAATCATATTATCCCTCCAAACTGTTAATAAAACACTCTGCCTTAGCTCCTGGTGTCTTCTCCTCTTTTTCTACCTTATTAGTAATCAAAATATCATTCTGTTCAATGACATACACATCTTCATCATGCAACAAAAGAAGATATGTGCAGTCCCCACGTTCAACAAGACCCTTTACCTCTCCTACTACACGTTCTGCTGTAGATTTATCCTCTACAGTATGAACATAAATAATTTCAAAAGTCTCCCCTGTATTGAATGTAGGGGGCTGAACAGTTTCGACACTCTTGATTATTGTGGTAGGCTTAAGAGTTGATTCAGCCATAACACTACTGCTTACTAAGATTAAGACACACAAAAACAATATAAACAAACCAATAAACCGTTTCATGATTTTCTCCTTTTCATTTTTTTATTGTAATAATGGTTGTAATGTTTCTTTCTTAACCAGTATAAATCTATGTAGATCTCGGCAGTCTTTTTAGCTTCTTCTTTATTCATTGCCCAGACTACACAAATTACATCATCATCTGTCAAATATATCTCATCTTTGACAGATTTACATAAATATTCAACACCTCCCTTCTGTTGTACTTTTTCTACCTTCTTTAATGAAAAACCTATACGATTAAAAACTACTTTAAAGACCCCCATTCCTACAGGGAGATCAAAGAATAATTTATAATCATTAAGTTTTATCATGTATATTGTCCTTTACATAATTCATCAATCGATCTAATTCTGCATAGGTCTCGTCATTTCCCATAACTACTATACTATATCGACCTATTGATGCTCCCAGTTGAGCAGTAATTTCAACGTAATAAGCTTTTGCTCTTCCATTTTCACTCACTTCCAAGGAATACTGTACATCAACATTTCGTACAAATTCTCCTTCCAGGAGTGTTATTCGACCGTTGAAAAAAGACAACCTGTTCATCCTTGATTAATCTCCTCCCAGTCCTCAATATTATACCAGGCATCTACAAATTCATCATCATTTGTGGGGAGTTCTTTAATGTAACGATAGACTTCCCCAGATCCAATAATTCTTTCCTCAAGGATTTGATCTCTTAGATTTAAAGTAATAATACAATCATATGCAGAAGTTTCATCTGGAATAGACTCTACATGTGCCACAAATCCATTATCATTCTGCTCAAATTTTGTGACTACTCCCCAAGTAACATCCTCAATAATTTCTTTTGTAATCATTCGTGTACTCTCCTAATTCTTTCCATTAAATAGTTTGCTATTTCATCCGATAGTTCCCCAGGTATTTTAATCGAGATATATTTACTTTTTGTGTTGTAACTTCCAGTAACACTACCTATATCAGATTTATCCTCAAACCACCAGATCTCTCCACTCTTATCTATATTGTCACATTTAAAACCCATATGTTTTAGATATTCTTCTACCTTATCTTTTTTTATTCCATTTATCCTAAACGTAAAGGGAAATATCTCAAAGTGTAATTTTTCAAACATAATTAAAATCCCCTTTTCCTAATTGTAGTTACTTCCCCAGAAGATAATTTTGCACTTCTCCATCCATCCAACCAACAATACCAATAAAGTCTCCACTCATTAAATATATTCATAGGTATTTCATGGTCTATCATAAATAGTTGAAATGTGTAAAACAGTGGATGATTTTTTATTTCCTCTTCTTCATACATTGTCAACCTCCCAAAAACCTCTACAAAATATAACCACTCCTATTGTATCATAGTCAGAATAATATTTTTCCTTGTATTCATTCATAGATTTACCAGTAGTTAGAACATCATCAACAACTAATATGGGATCATCCAATCTGTTAGTCGAGTATGGTATCAATTTATCAGCAAATCGTATTCCTCCACTTGGAATACCAACAACAATTCTGAATTTAATCCTTTTACCCACAAGTTCAGCTAAGACTTCAAGATCCTCATCAGTTAAATGATCACATTCTATTTTCCAATCCAGGTTAAGACCTGAATGAGAAACAAATTTATCTCTTATGAACATAAACAACAAACCTT
>WOR8_10000119_pt1 | contig 75041 bp, 65 predicted proteins | sample DeeMarSeWOR38_10_FD_19890 | JGI IMG/M metagenome (IMG submission 19890)
TCCAGCAAGGGCACCCAGTCCTTTTCACCGAGCGACACCGCGTCGAGGTCGTCCTCGAGGCGCGCCGTGAAATCGTAGTCGACGTACTGCGTGAAATGGTCGGTCAGGAAGCCGTTGACGATGCGGCCGATGTCGGTCGGCAGGAATCGCTTGCCGTCCATCTCCACGTACTCGCGGTTCTTGAGCGTCGCGATGATGCTCGCATAGGTCGACGGACGCCCGATGCCGTATTCCTCGAGTGTCTTCACGAGACTGGCCTCGGTGAAGCGCGGCGGCGGCTCCGTGAAGTGCTGCTCCGGGCGGAGCTCGTCGAGATTGACGACGTCGCCTTCCTCGATGTCCGGCAACAGGCGATCACCCTCGTCGTCCTTGGCATCGTCCTTGCCTTCCTGGTACACCGCGATGAAGCCGGGCTCGACGAGCACGGAACCGTTCGCACGGAATACATGCCCGTCCTCCAGCGGCCCGGCGGCGAAATCGATCGCGACGGTATCGAATACGGCGGGCACCATCTGCGAGGCCATCGTGCGTTTCCAGATCAGCGAGTACAGCCTGAACTGGTCGTCCTCGAGCACGCCCTTGAAGTCGTCCGGATGACGGGCAACCGACGTCGGCCGCACGGCCTCGTGCGCTTCCTGCGCGTTCTTCGACTTGGTCTTGAACTGGCGCGGCTCGTCCGGAACGTTTTGCTTGCCGTAGCGTTCGGCGATGACGTCGCGTATTTCGGCCACCGCGACCTCGGCGAGCGTTACCGAGTCGGTGCGCATATAGGTTATGAGACCGACGTTGCCCTCGCCGGGCAGCTCGATGCCTTCGTAAAGACGTTGTGCCGTGCGCATGGTGCGCTGCGTGTTGAAGCCGAGCTTGCGCGAGGCCTCCTGCTGCAGCGTCGACGTCGTGAACGGTGCCGCCGGGTTGCGGCGACGCTGTTTCCTGGTGACGCTGATCGTCTTCAGCTTGCCGCCGGCAGCATCGAGCAGCGTCTTCTCGACCGCGCGCGCCGCTGCTTCGTCCTCGAAGCTGAACTGCTCGACCTTGTTGCCCTTGTAGGTAACGAGCCGGGATGCGAACGGCTGCTCCTTCTTGCTCAGATCGGCTTCGATGGTCCAGTATTCGCGCGACTTGAACGCCTCGATCTCGAGTTCGCGCTCGACGATCATGCGCAAGGCAGGGCTCTGTACGCGACCGGCAGACAAACCGGGCTGGACTTTTTTCCAGAGCAGCGGCGACAGGTTGAAGCCGACGAGATAATCGAGCGCACGGCGCGCCTGCTGTGCGCCCACCAGGTCGCCGGAGATATCCCGCGGATGCTCGATGGCCTCCTGGACGGCGTTCTTCGTAATCTCGTAGAAGACGACGCGATGTACGGGCTTGCCGTTCAACGCATCCTGCTCCTTCAGCAATTCGATCAGGTGCCAGGAAATGGCTTCGCCTTCGCGGTCCGGGTCCGTTGCGAGATAGAGCGCGTCGGCCTTCTTCAGCGCGCGCACGATCGCGTTGACGTGCTTCTCGCTGCGCTCGATGACCTGGTACTTCATTGCGAAATCGTTGTTCGGGTCGACGGCGCCTTCCTTCGGAACGAGGTCGCGCACATGCCCATATGACGCCATCACCTCGAAATCCTTGCCGAGGTATTTGCTGATGGTTTTCGCCTTGGCGGGCGATTCGACGATGACAAGATTCTTGGACATAGAATGAAAAACCGCGGTCAGTGCCGCGGTTGAATTACATACTTCGTCGCAGCGTGTCAAGAAATGGCGATCCCGGCACGCTGCACTCCCGGTTCAGTTGATGCTAGTGAACGGCCCCTGTGTTCTCCTCGAAAACGAGGTCTTCCATGCGTGCGTAAGCCAGTTCCTGTCCCGGCTGGCTGAACAGGACCATCAGCACGACCCACTTGATCTGTTCGACGTCGATATCCGGCGCATCCAGCGCCAGCAGCCTGTCCACGAGGATTTCGCGCTGTGCCGGGGACAGTATGCCGATCTGTTCGAGGTACGAAATATAGCCGCGACAGGAAACGTCCAGCCGGGCCTGTTCCATGCTGTTGTAAATGCGCGTTCCGCGCGCCGTCTGGGCATTGAAGATCAGGTCTTCGTGGTCTTCGGACAGGCACTCGAGCCAGTCGAGTGCGCGATCAATCTCCGCGTCGCCGAAGCCGGCGCTCGCCAGCTCGCCACGAAGTTCGCTCTGATCGGGTTCCGGGTCTTCATCGGTGTCGACGTATGTTTCAAAAAGGTACATCAATACGTCGAGTACGTTTTCTTTCATGCCTGGAGCGGCTCCCTTGGTGGCTGGCGTTTGACCGAATATCTAGCTCAGAACCGAGTAGCGCCCCCCGGACAGCTTCTCGATCTTTCCTTCTAGCTCCAGGATCAGGAGCATGGAGGAAACCTGATCAATCGTCAATCCGGAGCGTGCGACGATCTCGTCCGTGCTCACCGGGTCGTGACCGAGCGTTTCGAGCAGTTTTACATACTCCTCGTCCACGTCACCGGCTGCTTCCCGGGGCGGTACTGGTTCATCAAGCGTTTGCAGCATGTGCCCTGCCAGTGGCGCAAGCTCGGCGACGATATCGTCCGCGGCCTCGACCAGTTTTGCGCCCTGGCGGATGAGCTGGTGGCAACCACGGGTCAGCGGATTATGTATGGAGCCCGGGATTGCGAAGACTTCCCGTCCCTGTTCCGCGGCCAGCCGCGCGGTGATCAGCGATCCGCTGCGCCGCGCGGCCTCGACGACGAGCGTACCCAGGCTGAGGCCGCTGATCAGCCGGTTTCGCTGCGGAAAGAGCGCCCTGCCCGGCGGGGTGCCGAGTGGAAACTCGCTGACGAGAGCGCCGTGCTGTGCTATCTCCCGGGCGAGCCCATGATTGGCCGCCGGGTAGATACGATCGATGCCATGGCCGAGGAAGGCGACCGTCGGCGCGTCCGCCGCCAACGCACCGCGGTGTGCGGCAGCGTCGATGCCCTGCGCCAGCCCGCTGACGATACAGAAGCCTGCCCGGCCGAGATGCCGGGCGAATTCGAACGCGTTTTGCGCGCCGCCGCGCGTGGGATTGCGGCTGCCAACGATCGCGAGCGCGGGCAGGTGCAGGATTTCAGGATCGCCGACGATATGAAGTTGTTCGGGTGGGCCGGGAATGCCCGCAAGGAGTTCCGGATAAGCATCGTCTCCGAGCCTGACCCGATGGTGGTTCTCGTGCTGTAACCACTCGTTCTCGTCCACCGCGATTTCCGGATCATGCGCCAAGGGTCCCGCAATCATACCGTGGCAGCGCTGCGACACGGCATGTCTATTCTCCGTGCAATGCGCAAAAAAAACGGCGCCCGGAAGCGCCGTCTTTCGGATCCTCGCGTGACCGTGGTCAGATCGGGTTGCGCACCGTGTCGTGGATGTGGATCGCCTGCGTGGCTTCCATGACGAGCCCATAGCCGATGCGATCGTATACCTTGAAGACCATCAGCGTGCCGGCCTCCTCGTCGGGAAGGCGCACTTTGCCGCCGCCGAAGCGGTCTTCGACGGTCTCGCCCGTGCGGAAAACCGTGAGGACGTCGCCGACCGACAGGCCGTCTCTCGAGCCACGATTCAAAACGACGACCTGGTACTGGCCGATCTGGGTAACTCCGCCCACGACCGATATGATGCGGCCGTCGATCGCGCTGCTCGGCGCTCGCGGGTAAAAGTTCAGCGGCAGATCGACCGACTCCGGAACAAGCTTGTCGCCGGGAACGGCCTCCTGGCTGGTGTCGGTCAGGGCCATCGTTGCCGGGTCACCCGTACGCCGCAGGGTGCCTTCGCCAATGAACTTGCCCTGGTAGCCGATGAGCTTGTTGTCATCGGGGTCAATCAGGGGGCCGCCGACTTCCACGACGTTGTAGCGCGAGCCCAGCTGAGCGTCGTCCAGACCGCGCACGTAGACCACGTTGCCGGCCGCCGCGATGAGGTGGTCGCCACGCGTCTCGAGCAGGTACGGCAGACGGTCGGTTTCGCGCTTCTCGAGGACCGCCCCGCTCGACAGGAACGCCGACACCGATTCGTACGGGATGCTGGTTACCGCCTGGCTAATCGGCGATATGCGGGCCTGCGGCGACAGGCGATACGTCGAGGCGCGCACATTGGTTATGCGCGGCATGCCGTCGATGTATACGAGTGCGAGAACATCGCCCGGGTAAATAAGGTGCGGATTCTCGATCTGCGTGTTGATGTGCCAGATCTCGGGCCAGAACCAGGGATCCTTCAGGAATGTTGCGGCGATGTCCCACAGCGTGTCGCCGACCTTTACCACGTACTCGTCAGGATGATTGTCGGCCAGCGGAACCGGCTGGCTGACGCGCTCGACGACCGGGCCACCGTAGTCGGGAACCGACGATGTCGATGCGCTGTCATAGCTCTGCGGCGGCGCGCTCGCCGGCGTCGGAACCGCGGCTTCGTCATCGTCGTCCGCGAACGGGTTCAGGGAGCAACCGGCAAGCAGGGCGGCCAGCGCAACAGCGGTGAGCCGGATGAATGTGTTCAGGCTTTGTGTGCGGGGGACCATAGTTCGCGGGTGCTCCATTTTTGCGGATTCAAACCGGGCCGGTCGCGGCATTGCTATAATATGTCGTTCCGGCATTGCCACGGCTGCCAATCACGTCACATTTCCGGCCCAAAATGCGCTCGGGGACGCTTTGTGATTGGCCGCATTTTCTGAAACTTATTCAATTAAGTCAAACATTTAGAGAATTTTTATAGGTTTTTACGCGAGATCCGGGTGAAATAATTATGTCCTCAGAGGGTCATATTGAGTCGACGAACCCGGAAATTGCCGCAGGCGAATTATGGCAAAACTGACGATTCTGGAATTTCCCGATGCGCGTTTGCGCAAGAAGGCGGTACCCGTCGACGTGGTCGACGATGAACTGCGGACGCTTGTCGACGACATGTTCGAGACCATGTATGCCGCGCCCGGCATCGGTCTTGCCGCGACGCAGGTCGACGTGCACCGGCGCCTGCTCGTGGCGGACGTGTCGTCGGACAAGAGCGAGCCGCACGTCTTCATCAATCCCGAGATCCTCGAAAAAGACGGCGTGACCGTCACCGAGGAAGGCTGCCTGTCGGTTCCCGGGTACTTCGAGGAAGTGAAACGCGCGGAGCACATCCGTGTGCGCTATCTCGATCGGGAAGGCCGTGAATGCGAGGGCGAATTCGAGGGCCTGCTGGCGGTTTGTGTGCAGCACGAGATCGATCACCTCGACGGCAAGCTCTTCGTCGATTATCTCTCCGAGGCAAAACGGTCCCGCATTCGCAAGAAACTGGAAAAAGAGCGGCGTCACCAGACAGCCGCCGTGGTCGCCTGATCGCCGCGCGCCGATAGCCGCAACCGCATCATGACCGATACGAGAGTGCTGTTTGCCGGTACGCCGGAATTCGCGCTCGCGTCGCTGCGGGCACTGACGGACGCCGGCATCGTGCCGCTCGCGGTTCTGACGCAGCCGGATCGGCCGGCCGGCCGCGGCAAGCGACTTGCCGCGAGCCCTGTCAAGCAGTTCGCGCTCGACCGCGGTATCGACGTGCTGCAGCCCGCGACGCTCAAAAATCCTGAAGCCGTTGCGCAAATTGCTGCATTCGAACCGGATATCCTCGTCGTGGCCGCCTATGGGCTGATACTTCCCCAGAACGTTCTCGATATCCCGGCAAAGGCTTGTCTCAACGTGCATGCTTCGCTGCTGCCGCGCTGGCGCGGCGCGGCGCCCATCCAGGCCGCGATACTCGCCGGCGACGAGGAGACCGGCGTCAGCCTCATGGCCATGACGGCGGGACTCGACTGCGGTCCGGTATACGTCCGGGAGGCGGTCGGGATCGGCGCGGAGGAAACCGCGGGCGAGTTGCACGATCGCCTTGCGGCTCTTGGCGCTGGACTGCTCGTGCGCCATTTCCATGCCATCGTTAACGGCTCTCTCGAAGCGGTCGAGCAGGACGATTCCACGGCGACCTACGCCGGCAAGATCAGCAGGCAGGATGCGCGACTCGACTGGCAGGAGCCGGCAGCAGCGCTGCACCGCCAGGTCCGTGCGTACAACCCGGTACCGGGCGCCTTCTTCCTGCTCGATGACATGCCGATCAAGTGCTGGCGGGCGGGCATCGTCGGCGGCGTGCCCGGCACGGCCGCGGGAGAGGTCGTGTCTGCGGGCCGTGACGGTATCGTTGTCGCCTGTGGCCGGGATGCGCTGCGTCTGGACAGTCTGCAGCGTCCCGGCAAACGCCCGGTTACTGCGGGCGAGTTCGCCGCCACCGTGCGAATGGCCGGGCGGCGGCTGAGCTGACCGCCATGTCCAACAGTCGCCAGGGGGCACGACTGCGGGCCGCAGCGGCGCAAGTCGTCGACGCCGTGGTTACATCGGGCAGGTCACTCGACACGGCCCTGCCGGAACACGAGGCGCAGGTAGCCCGCGAGGACCGCGCATTGCTGCGGTTACTTTGTTACGGAACCCTGCGCCGGCACTGGCGCCTGCAGTTCTGGATCCGGCAGCTGCTGGAGCGGCCGCTGAAACCGAAAGACGGCGTTATAAACGCGCTGCTCGCGATCGGGCTCTACCAGCTGACGGAAACCCGCATTCCCGACCACGCCGTGGTGTCGCAAACCGTCGAGGCGTCGCGATTGCTGCGGCGACCGAAGCTCGCCGGTTTGCTGAACGCGGTCATGCGCCGCTTCCTGCGCGAGGATATTGCTGCGGTGGTGCCTGACAGCGCAGAGGCGGCGCATGATCATCCGCAATGGCTGATCGATGCCATCCAGAACGACTGGCCCGGTCACGCCGATGCGATTCTGGCGGCCAATAATGCGCGCGCGCCCATGTGGCTGCGGGTGGACGCCTCCCGTGCAACGGCGGCGGATTACGTGCAGCGGCTGCAGGAAGCAGGGCTCGCGGCGGAGGTTTTCGCTGCGATCGACGGGGCGGTGAAGCTGACCGAGCCGACACCCGTCGAGGAACTGCCGGGTTTTGCCGATGGCCTGGTCTCCGTACAGGATGGCGCGGCGCAGCTGGCGGCGCCCTGGCTGCTGCAGGGCAATGGCCGGCGCGTGCTCGATGCCTGCGCTGCGCCGGGCGGAAAGAGCGGGCACCTGCTGGAACTCGGCGGCGCGGAATTCGACCTGACCTGCCTGGACAGGGACGCAAAGCGGCTGAAAGCCGTCGCGGAGAATCTCGACAGGCTGGGCCGAGCTGCGACGCTCGTCCGCGGCGATGCATCAACGCCACAGATGTGGTGGGACGGGGCGGCCTTCGATGCCATCCTGCTGGACGCACCGTGTTCGGCAACCGGCGTCATTCGCCGCCACCCGGATATCAAGTTGCTGCGCCGGGCCTCCGACATAGCATCGCTCGCAGGCCTGCAGCGCAGCCTGCTCGACAGCGTCTGGCCGCTGCTGGCGCCGGGCGGTCGGCTGCTGTACGTGACCTGTTCGGTGCTGGCCGCCGAGAATGACGACGTGCTGCGCACGTTTGTCGAGGCGACGTCGGATGCACGTGAGGACGAAGCGTTGCAAAATAACAACATCCGCGATCTAATGCAGCGCAAGGCGTTTGGATTCCAGGTTCTGCCGGGCACGGCGGACATGGACGGGTTTTATTACGCCTGCCTTGAGAAGGCTGGCTGAGCATCAATGTCGACAACACGAGACCAGGGGCTGGGCGGGACGATACGCAGCGCAATCATCGGCGCTGCCGTGCTGCTGCTCGCTGGTGCTGCGCTGGCACAGGACCCCGTGGAGCGAGCCGGGTATTTCGAGGTTCGTTCAGCCTCGACCGAACTCGTCAGCGGCGTCTACCTGCTGGATGCGCGGTTGCAGCTCGTGCTTTCCAGCGAAGCGCTGAATGCGCTCAACAGTGGCGTGCCGCTAACGATCGAACTGCAGATGCAGGTCATCCGGTCGCGTCGCTTCTATCTCGACGCCGTCGACGCTGAACTCGCCTTTCGCGTCGAACTCGAATACCGGCCGATCAGCCAGCGTTACATCGTCCGCAACCTGAACACCGGCACCCAGGACTCGTTCGCGACGCTGTATTCCGCACTCAATAATCTCGGCCGTATTCAGCGATTGCCCGTTGTCGATGAATCGCTGCTGGTACCCGACCGCGACTACCGGGTGAGACTTCGGGCGCTGCTGGCCACGGAGCAATACTCGGCACCGTTGCGGCTCCTTTTCTTCTGGCGCGATGAGTGGCAACTCAAGAGCGAGTGGTACGAATGGAAGCTCGAACGATAAAGCGCGCCTTCATCGGCATGCTCGCGACAGCCGGCGTGCTGCTGTCGCTCATTGCGCTGTTCCTGCTCAGTGTGACCGCACAGAACTCCGACGACTTCGGCCGTCTTCACAACACCTTGGTCAGCATAAACATCGCGGGCGCGATCCTGCTGCTGGTGCTTCTTGTTGGCAACCTGATTCGCCTGCTGCGCGACTATCGCGAGAACGTCCCGGGAGCGCGTCTGAAGACGCGCATCGTCGGCATGTTTGTCGGGCTCGCTGTGTTGCCGCTGCTCGTCGTGTTTTATTTCGCGGTGCAGTACATCAATCGTGGCATCGACTCGTGGTTCGATGTCGAGATAGAGGACGGGCTCGGCAGCGCCATCGAGGTTGTGCAGGCCGTGTTCGAAGTTCAGATGCGCGAGAACCTGTCCGCCACGCGGCAGATTGCAGAGCGGCTGGCGGCAGTCCCCGAGGGGCGCTTCGTTTTCGAACTCAGCATGCTGCGCCGCGAGGCCGGTGCGAGCGAGATGACGCTGTTCGGCAACAACGCGCAGATTCTCGCGACCAGTTCCGACAGGTCGACCGCGAGTCTGCCGCGGCCGCCGATCGACGTGCTGGAGATGCTGACGGTCGACAGGCCGAATCACGTCAGCCTGGACGAGAACGAAAGCGGCCTTTACGAGATTCGCACGGCGGTACTGTTCAGGGTGCGGGGCCGCAGGGAACCCGTTGGCGTCCTGCAGGGTCACTTTCCGACGACCGAGCGCGTCAGTCGGCTCGCAGCGAGCGTCAGCGATGCGCAAACCGGCTACGAGCGGCTGGTGTTCCTGCGCGAAGGGTTGAAGGTCACGTTCACCCTGACGCTGACCGTCGTCCTGATGCTGTCATTGCTGGCGGCGATCTACGGTGCATTGGTTTTGTCACGGCGCCTCGTGGCTCCGATCCAGGATCTCGTTGCCGGCACGCGCGCGGTCGCTGCGGGCAACTTCGACACGCGACTGCCGTCGCCGTCCCGGGACGAGATCGGCTTTCTCATTAACTCCTTCAACGACATGACCCAGCGCCTGGCGGCAGCCCGTCGCGAGACGCGCCTCAGCCAGGCGCTCGTCGAGGCGGAGCGTGGGAACCTCGAGGTGATACTTGCGCGATTGTCGACCGGCGTCGTCGCGATCGATCCCGACCTCCGGATCCGCACGGCGAACCAGGCCTCCGGCGCCATTCTCAACGTGGACCTCGAGAATCGTGTCGGGGAGTACCTGCCCGACATCGCGCGGCACGAGCCGCTGCTCGATCAGTTCGTCGACGTGGCGCGCGTGCATCTCGATGCCGGCGAGACGGAATGGCGCGAGCAGATCGTATTGCGCGGCGAGGTGGGGCGGCGCGTGCTGACCTGCGCGTGCACGGCATTGCCGGGCGAAGGTGACCAGGCTGGCGGCTACGTAGTCGTATTCGATGACATTACCGGCTTGCTGCAGGCGCAACGCGATGCTGCCTGGGGCGAGGTAGCGCGGCGTCTAGCGCACGAGATCAAGAATCCGCTCACGCCCATCCAGCTGTCCGCCGAGCGGCTGCGCCGCAAGTATCTCGACAAGATGTCCGGCGAGGAAGCCCAGATTCTCGACCGTGCGACGCACACGATCGTGCAGCAGGTCGAGGCCATGAAAGAAATGGTCAACGCATTCAGCGATTACGCGCGTGCCCCGGATATGGACATCAACCGGTTCGATCTCGACAAGCTCGTCCACGAAGTAGTGGACCTTTACCGGACGCAGGAAAGAGACGTCAAGATCGTCGTTACGTCGGACCCGACGATGCCGCTCCTCGAAGCCGACGAAGGCCGGGTGCGTCAGATCCTGCACAACCTGTTGCGAAATGCACTCGAGGCGCTCGAGCACACCCCCAACCCGCGGGTCGATGTGCATGTGAGCGCCGCGGAGTATGGCGGCGTCGATTTCGCGCTGCTGAAAGTCGAAGACAACGGGCCGGGATTCGATACCGCTGACATCAGCCACGTCTTCGATCCGTACGTTACAACCAAGCCCAAGGGAACCGGGCTCGGACTTGCCGTTGTCAAGAAACTGGTCGAGGAACACGTGGGAACGATTCTTGCCGAAAACCGGAAGGACGGAGGAGCAGTCATCAGCATCAGGCTGCCCATCAACGAGGCGGCCCGTGAGGCGATGATTGCGAAGGGAACCGGCCGTACTGAAAAGAGGAGGGAAAGAGCATGAGCAACCCGCAGGTGCTCGTGGTCGATGACGAAGCTGACATTCGTGCGTTGATCCAGGAAATATTGTCGGAGGAGGGCTACGGAGTAACCGTGGCAGCCAACGCCGACGAGGCGAGGTCGGCACGGCGCGACGATAATTTCGACCTCATTCTTCTCGATATCTGGATGCCCGATACCGACGGCATAACGCTGCTGCGCGAGTGGTCCGGCAACGGCGACCTGAAATGTCCCGTCGTGATCATGTCGGGGCACGGGACGGTGGATACGGCCGTCGAGGCAACCCGGCTCGGCGCGCACGATTTCGTGGAGAAACCGCTGTCGCTCGCGAAACTCCTCCGAACCGTGGAGGGTGCGCTCGAATCGGCGGGCAGACACGCGACGGCAGCGCGCGGAACCTTGCCGCCGCTGCTCGCACCCGTCGGGCGCAGCGCACTGATGCAGGCCCTGCGAGACAAGGCCAAGCAATATGCGAGACACGATGCGGCGGTGCTTGTCAGCGGTGAACCCGGAACCGGCCGTGGTGCCTTCGCCCGTTACCTCCACGCTCTCAGCGGTCGCGCCGACGGCCCGTTGATCAGCATCACCGCGGCTTCACTGACCGCAGGGACCGTCGAGGAAAGCCTGCTCGGAAGCGAAGAGGATGGCGAAGCACACATGGGCGCTTTCGAGAAAGCCAGCCAGGGCACGCTGATCATCGGCGAGCTGACGGACCTCTGCTCGACAGGCCAGCGGATCCTGTTCAGCGTCCTGGAGGAAGGCAGTTTCACTCGCAAGGGTGGCAGCGGCGCCGTGCCGCTGAATGCACGAGTCGTGGCAACCGTGCGGGCAGATTACGACGACAAGGTGCGGACCGGAGAATTGCGCGGCGATCTCGTCGCGAACCTCGGCGTCCTGACGCTGCGTGTACCGCCGCTGCGAGAGTATTCGGAAGACGTGCCGGAACTCCTCAACTACTACGTAGACAAGCTGGTCGACTCCGAAGGCCTCGCATTTCGCCGTTTCAGCGTTGCTGCGCAGAACCGGCTCAGGAACTACCCGTGGCCGGATAACGTGCGGGAGTTAAAGAACCTGGTTCGCCGCCTGCTGATGTCGGACTCCGACGAGGATATTTCGCTCGAGGAAGTCGAAGCGGAGATTTCCGCGGCGGCGGCCGAAGACGAGCCGCTCGTCAAGCAGGACCTGCTGGCCCTGCCGCTGCGCGAAGCGCGCGAGCAGTTCGAACGTGCCTACCTGCAACAACAGCTGGTGCTGTGTGATGGCAAGGTCGGGCAACTCGCGAAACGCGTCGGCATGGAACGAACGCACCTTTACCGCAAACTGCGTTCACTCGGCGTTGACTTCAAATCGGTCGGTACTGACGACTGAGACGACGTTCAGAACGCTGGCCGCGGCGAATCGCTGGCCGGTCGGGGTGTTCTTCGACCGAAGTAAAGCGCAGCAAGCGAAGCGCAGCGAGCCATGAGGGAGAGGAACACCCCGACCGGCCAGCGATTCGGGAGCTGCTTCTACGAGTTGTCGTCGGGAAACGTGCGGCGCGTTACGGGGGGTCGTTCGGCAGGCGTGATGCGGCCGTCGGCATGAAACGTGATGCCCGGGGTGCCGAAGTCCTCGATGCTGAGGCCTCTTATCATCTTCAGCGCCCGGCCCTCCGGGTCCAGTGACGGGCCGGCTGGTCGCAGCTGGCGGGTCGAGATGATTTCACCTTCGACGAATCGACCCTCCTCATCGAGGGTTGCGATCAGTATGGGCGCGATGCCCTTGATGCCTGCGACGCTGATCCCGTAGTAGGTTGCGAAATTGCCGAGGCTGTAGGCGATCAGCCGATCGTTATAGCGCTCCATGGCGCGAACGACGTGTGGCCCGTGGCCGATAACCAGATCGGCACCGGCGTCGACGACCATGCGGGCGAAGCGCACCACGTCGCCACGCGGTTCGTCGTAATACTCCTCCTCGGCAAACGGCAGCCGGGTAACGTCGCGGCCTTCCGCGCCGCCATGGAAGGACACGATGACGATGTCGTGCGTCGCGGCAAAGTCGCGCACCGTCTGCTCGGAAAGCGCGTAGTCCAGCAGCATGTTCGAGTTCTTCGTTACGGCATAGGCAAGTACCGCGATGCGCAGCCCGTTTGCCTCGAAGCTCGCAAAATCGCCCTCCCTTCCCGAGTGATGAATGCCTGCGGCCGCGAGCGTTTGCATCGTTGCGGTACGGCCTTCTTCACCGAAGTCGCGCGCGTGGTTGTTCGCAAGGCTCAGCACGTCGAAGCCCGCCGCGCGGTAGTGGAACGCGTAGCGGCTCGGCGATCGAAACAGGTAACAGGCCTTCGGGTTGCTGCATTTCTTGCCCGGTTCGCCGCCGTCGACGAGTACGCCTTCGAGGTTGCCGAACGCAATGTCGGCGGACCAAAGCCATGGCGCCACTCCGGTCAGGAAACCGAGGCCGTCGTCGTCTGGCAAGTGGTTCTCGGGGTAATCCGTGCCGATCATCATGTCGCCGACTGCGGCAATGCTGATCCTGGTGCTGGCGCGCCGCACCGGTTCGGCCGGCTCGGCCGGTTCTGTGGCGGGTGGCTTCTCCGCGACTGCGGGTTCGGGCGGCGGCGGCAGCGGCGCCGTCGTCGAGCAGGCCCCCAGCGAGACGATGGCGAGAGCCGCCAGGATGTGTCGCAGACTATTCACCGAGGCGTATGCGGATAACGTCTATCTTTGCTGCACGCAGGCGACTGCGCAGCAAGTTGAGTTCGTCGAGGTCGTCCATCGGGCCGATACGTACGCGGTGATAGGTCTTGTCGTCGATCGTCACGCGCTGGATGGTCGACTCGATGCCCTGCAGCGCGAGCTCGGCGCGGCGCCGGTCGGCGTCCTCGAAACGAGTGAACGATCCGGCCTGGAGAATATAGAGGCCGGGTGTCACGACCGCGCGGGGCTCGACGTCGGCCCTCACGTCGGGTTCCTGTTCGGGAATGACGACCTCGAAATTCGGCAGCATGTCGTAAAACGTGAAACGACTCTCCTGCGGTTCCTCAGCAGGTGCACTCGCCGCGGCGACGGCCTTCTCGCCGGTGTCGTCGATGGCGCTTTCGAGGCTCGCGGGTTGCCTTGCGGCAGCGGGTTGCGGGGCCGGCTGCCCGTCCCGAACGTATATCGCGAAAGCGACCGAAAGACCGATCGCGAGCCCGAATACCATCCAGACCCAGCCCGGGTACTCCTGCTTCGGGCTGGATTTTCTGCGCCGTTTGCTGCGTTTCTTTGCCATTACATGGAGTCGGGCGCGGAGACGCCCAGGATGGCGAGGCCATTGGCGATGACCTGGCGGGTTGCCGCGCAGAGGGAGAGACGCGCGTCGCGCAGCCGGTCCTCACCAACAATAAAGACATGAGCGTTGTAATAGGTATGGAAGTCATTGGCCAGGTCGCGCAGATAATGGACCAGGTGCTGTGGTGCGAGATTGTTGGCGGCCAGGTCGATGACTTCCGGATAGCGGCTGAGCGTCGTCATGAGAGCCCGCTCCTGCGGCTCATCGAGCAGCGCCAGGTTGGCGCAGCGGCCGGGATCTTCCCAGCGGTAGTTCTTTTCTTCGAGCTGACGGAACACGCTCGCGATCCGCGCGTGTGCGTACTGGATGTAATACACGGGATTGTCGTTCGACTGGGACTTTGCAACGTCGAGGTCGAAGTCGAGGTGCTGGTCGTTGGAACGCGAGACGTAGAAAAAGCGCGCCGCGTCATTACCTACTTCGGCCCGCAACTGCCGCAAGGTGTCGAACTCACCGCTGCGCGTCGACATCTGGACCTTCCTGCCGCCGCGGTATAACGCAACGAACTGCACCAGCTGCACCTCGAGGTCGTCGGCCCTGTAACCCATCGCCTCGAGCCCCGCCTTCACGCGCGTCACGTAACCGTGGTGGTCGGCGCCGAGTATGTCGATGAGGCGGTCGAAGCCGCGTTCGCGCTTGTCGAAGTGATAGGCGATGTCCGAGGCGAAATAGGTCTTCGCGCCGTTCTCCCGTACGACCACGCGGTCTTTCTCGTCGCCGAAGTCGCTCGCACGAAACCAGGTAGCGCCGTCTTTCGTGTAGAGCATGCCGCGCTCTTCGAGCACGGCAAGTGCGTCGTCGATGCGATGGCTTTTCGTCAGGCTTTGCTCGGAGAACCAGCGGTCGAAGGTGACGCCGAACTCCGCGAGGTCGTCCTCGATGTCGTCGCGAATGCTGTCGAGCGCCTGCTGCCTGATTCGATCAAAGCCGTCTTCTCCGAGCAGTTCGTTCGCGCGCGTAATCAGTGCCCCGATGTGTGCTTCCTTGTCGCCGTCCGGAGCGTCGGCCGGAACACCTTCGAGCACGGTTGCGGCGTCCGCGGTATCGATACCGTCTGTATCGATCGCCGCGGCAATATCCCGAATGTAGTCGCCCCGGTAGCCGGCTGCCGGAAAGGGAACGGTCCTGCCCTGCGCTTCAAGCCAGCGCAGCCAGACGCTCACGCCGAGGATGTCCATCTGGCGGCCGGCATCGTTGACGTAGTACTCGCGGTGAACCGGGAAACCGACGGCCTCGAGCAGGTTGCCTGCAGTGGCGCCATACGAGGCATGCCGGCCGTGGCCGACGTGCAACGGGCCGGTGGGATTCGCGGAGACGAACTCGAGCAGGATGCGCGGTGATGCCTTCGGGGCATGCCGGCCGTAATCCTCGCCGCTGTCGAGAATCGTCTGCAGTTCTGCATGAAAGGCGGCCGGGCTCAGGTAGAAATTGATGAATCCCGGACCGGCGATCTCGACTTTCTCCAGCTGGTCGGTGTCGGCGATTTGCTCGATGATGGCGGCGGCCAGGTCGCGCGGGCTGCGGCGAGCCGGCTTTGCGAGCCGCATCGCGATGTTGGATGCGAAGTGCCCGTGCGCGGCATCCCGGGTGCGCTCGATCGTGCTCTCGGCTGCAAGCCCCCCTGTCGCGTCGGCGAGGTCGGGCAGGCGGGACAGGGCGTCGTCGAGGAATTTCGCTATCGAGGATTTCATTGAGCTGGAACGTAAAGGCCGGAGCGCTTTTCAGGTGCTGACTCTTTGGAGAGGCGGCGATTCTACCCGGTTATGCACCTTCGCGCCCAACTAGAAGAGCTCGACCGGGTCGACGTCGATGGACCAGCGGACCTTTCGAGCGGTCGCATCCGCTTCGAGCATCGGCCGCAACTCGCGTAGCACCGCGTGTAACTCACGGCGATCGGCGCTCTGCAACAAGAGCTGGGCACGATAGCGTCCGGCACGGCGGGCCATCGGGGCGTCGACGGGACCGAGTACCCTGAGGCGACCGCGCGCGAGTCCGGCGATGAACCCCGCGGCGACATCGAGGAAGGCGTGAGCGTCGTTTCGCCGCGTGGCCGCGGAACGCAACAGTGCAAGCCGAGAGAACGGCGGCCAGTTCGCCGCGCGGCGCTCCTCGAGCGCGTCATGGGCGACGCTGCTGTAACCGCCCTCCAGCAGGCGCTTCCAGAACGGGTGCGCGGGGAACGCCGTCTGGATGATGACTTCGCCGACCCGGCTCTCGCGTCCGGCTCGGCCGGCCACCTGGATGATCGACTGCGCAAGCCGCTCGTCGCTGCGAAAGTCGCTGCCGAAGAGGCCCTGGTCCGCGTTGACGATGCCGACGAGAGTGAGCTTCGGGAAATGATGCCCTTTCGACAGCATCTGCGTGCCGACGAGTATGTCGGCATCGCCGCGGGTTGCGCGCTGCAGCGCTTCATCCATTGCGCCCTTTCGCTGCGTGCTGTCGCTGTCGATGCGCATGACCTGCCGGTCCGGATAGCGGCGCACGAGTTCGTCCTCGAGCCGCTGCGTACCCTCACCGAGCGGCCGCATGGCCGCGCCGCACTCGCCGCAGTGCTCATCGAGCGGTCTCGCGCTGCCGCAATGATGGCAACGCAGGCGGCCATCCTTCGCGTGCACGGTCATGCGCGAATCGCAACGCGAGCATTCGGCAACGTGGCCGCAGCCGGAACAAATGAGCGTGGGCGCGAAGCCGCGGCGGTTGAGGTAGATCAGCACCTGTCCCGACTCGGCGAGATGCTGCGATATTGCCTGCGCGAGCGGTTCACTCAGCCCTTCGGTCGAGGCCGCCCGCCCGAGGTCCACGATCCGGACCTGCGGCGGCTGAGCGGTGCCCGCGCGCCGCGGCAGGCTGAGATGGGAGTAGTTGCCGGTTTCGCAGTGGTGCAGTACCTCGAGCGTCGGCGTCGCCGAGCCGAGCACGATCGGAATGTCGAGATGCTTGGCGCGCGCGATCGCAAGGTCGCGGGCGGAATAACGCAACCCTTCCTGCTGCTTGAAGGAGTGATCGTGTTCCTCGTCGACGATGACCAGGCCTGCATCCTGCATCGGCGTAAATACGGCCGAGCGAGTACCCACGACCAGCTTTGCGTCGCCGTTGCGTGCCTGCCGCCACGAGCGCAGCCGTTCGAGGTCCGTCAACCCTGAATGCAGCAATGCCGGCTCGATGCCGAGCCGCGTGCGCAGGCGTGCGACCAGCTGGGGCGTGAGGCCAATCTCGGGCACCAGTACGAGGACCTGCCGGCCGGCGGCGATGGTCTCGCTGATCAGGCGCAGGTAGACCTCCGTCTTGCCGCTGCCCGTAACGCCGTCGAGCACGCTTGCGTGGAATCCCGCCAGCGAGCGGATCTCATCGAGGGCTGCCTGCTGGTCGCGGTTGAGTTCCGGGCCGGCCACGGCCTCGCGCCGGCAGGGGGTGTCGGGGTCGTCGGCACGCATCTCGAATTCCGTAACCAGCGCCTTTCCCGCCAGCGCCCTGAAGCTGCGCCGCCATGCCGGCATCTGCTCGGCGAGCGTGTCGATGTCGATGCCGTTGCCGCCGGCATCGAGCAGCATTTCGAGCAGCTCGGCCTGCCGCGGCGCCTTTTTCGCCAGCGCCTCGATATCGAAGCCCCGTGCAGCATCGGTCGCCGCGGCATGACGCAGCAACGGATTCAGCGGCCGGCCCTGGCGCAGCAGGGCCGGAACGGCCGCCGCCGCGACTTCGCCGACCGGGTGATGGTAGTAGTCGCTGGTGAAGCCGATGAGCCAGAGGTCCTCCTCGCGCAACAGCGGAGCGTCATCGAGCACCTCGAGCACGCGGCGCATCCTGCCCGGCGGGAGCTCGCTGTCGCGAGCATGGGCAAGCACCAGCCCGACCTGCCGCTGCCTGCCAAACGGGACGCGCACGCGTGATCCCGGCGCCGGGCAGCTTTCGCCGGCCGGCGGCAGATAGTCGAACAGGCGCGACAGCGGCACGTTGATGGCGACTTTGAGAACCGGCGCGTTGGCCACGACTTTCCAGTAAAAACAAGCGTTTAAAGGGGCGCACCGCGATGCGTCTTACATAAGGCGGGGCGCAAAAAACAGAATGCGCCTGTCAACCAACCGCGAGACCAGGCGTTAATTCTGTAGCGACAAGTTAGATGACCTCCTGAGGGAGTCAAGAGGAGTTCGCGATGAACGAGCAATCGCCGATGGCAGGGAGCAGAGGCAGATGAGGGCCTACGCGGGCACTTTTGCGGTATCGTGCAGCCGCGAGCAATCGAAAGGGGCGAGGACGCTGCAGCGCGAACACCAACTCAACCAGTTCCTGGCAGGGGTGGAGCGCCGCGCGTTGCGGTTCGCGGAGATTGCGGTGCGCGACCGGGACGAAGCGCTCGACCTGGTGCAGGATGCGATGATCAAGCTGGCGCGAAATTACGCGGACCGGTCCGACGAAGAATGGACACCGCTGTTCTACCGCATCCTGCAGAACGGGATCCGCGACTGGCACCGGCGGCAGATGGTCAGGAACCGGGTAATGGTGTGGTTCGGCCGTTCTTCGGCGCCGGACGACGATTACGATCCCGTTGCACAGGCCCCCGACCCGATGGGCCGGACGCCGGACGAGCAGATCGAGTCACGGCAGGCCATGCAGACGCTGGAGCACGCCGTCTCCGAGCTGCCGGCAAGGCAACGCGAAGCGTTCATGCTGCGCACCTTCGAAGGCCTCGATGTCGCCGGGACCGCGACTGCAATGGGCTGCAGCGAGGGCAGCGTCAAGACACATTATTCCCGGGCGGTGCATGCGCTTCGGGAAGCTCTGGGAGAACACTGGCAATGAAGAAGCCGATGGATGAAAAAGATTTGGCGGTTCAGGCGAAAGCACTGTTCGACGACAGCGTCGAGCAACTCGATGCGGCGACACTTTCGCGGCTGAACCAGGGTCGCCACAAAGCATTGCAGGAAGTCCGTGCCGCCCGGCCTGCCGGGCAGTGGGCGCGTTGGGTGCCCGCCGGCGGTCTCGCGGCAGCGGCTGTTGTCGCAGTCGTTGTCTGGCAGGGCGCAGCGGTCGAGCACAGCGCCCCTGCGGCAGGCAGTGCAGCGGATTTCGAGATCATGCTGAGCGAGGAAAGCCTCGACATGCTGGAAGACCTCGAGTTCTACAGCTGGATTGACACGGCGAACCTGGATTCGGACAGCGATGTCGGCTAGGAGCACATGCAGCAGAGCGCTCCTGGTTCTTGCATTCGGGGCCGCGGGCACGGTGTTCGCCGCGGACGCCGAGGAACCGGATATGGAGTTTGTCGAGTACCTTGGGCTTTGGGAAGAGTCGGACGAAGAATGGCTGATGGTGGAGCACCAGATAGACGCCGAGTCCGAAGAACGGATCGATCCCGTACCGGAAGGTGAAGAATCGACGGAGGACGACCATGAGAGTTAGGACATTCGTCGCGGTTACTGCGGTTGTCGCGATGCTGCTCGGGACGGCCGCGTATGCCGATGAGCAAGGCGTGGCCTGGGATTCCATGTCCGCAGAACAGCAGCAGGTGCTGAACCGTTTTGCCCAGAACTGGGATTCATTACCGGCGGAGCGCCAGGTGCGGCTGTCGCGCGGTGCAGAGCGCTGGTCCGACATGACGCCGCAACAGCGCGAGCAGGCACAACGGCGTTTCTCCCGCTGGCAGGAGTTGCCGGACGATCGGCGCAGCCACATTCGCGAGCGCTGGGAAGAGTTCCAGGGCCTGCCGCCCGACGAGCGCCAGCGGATCCGCCGGAACTACCAGCACTATCGCGAGTTGTCGCCGGAACAGCAGCAACAGCTCCGCGACCGCTTTCAACGCCTTACACCCGAACAGCGGGATCGTCTGCGACAGCGGTTTCGTGACATGACGCCCGAGCAGCGGGAGCGTATTCGCGATCGGATGCAGCGCGATCGTCGCGGCTAGCACGATCGCCGATCCAGAAAAAAAGCGCCCGGCGGGCGCTTTTTTTCTGGCCCGGATTAGGGGTTTTCCGAGACCCGGTAAATCTGTGATGTGCATGACATTGTTGATAGAGTACCCCCCCATCCATTACCGGCACGATGATCGGAGGCCATGAATGAAGATCGGTGTACCGAGAGAAACGCATCCTGGCGAGCGCCGCGTTGCAACGACCCCCGAGGTGGCCGGCCAGCTGCAGAAGCTGGGCTACGAAGTGGTCGTCGAGAAGGACGCGGGCGTTGAGGCAAGCTTCTCCGATGAGGCTTACAAAGAGGCGGGGTGCTCGATCGTTGATTCTGCGGCCGATATCTGGTCCGGGTCGGACATCATTCTGCAGGTGCGCCCGCCCGAGGCCGGCCAGGCGGAAACGCTTAAGGACTCGCAAACGCTGATCAGCTTCCTGTACCCGGGACAGAACCCGGATCTGCTGGAGCAGCTGACGAAGAGCGGCGGCACCGCACTCGCCATGGACAGCGTGCCGCGGATTTCGCGCGCACAGAAGATGGATGCGCTGAGTTCGATGGCCAACATCGCGGGCTACCGTGCGGTCGTCGAGGCCGCGCAGCATTTCGGGCGCTTCTTCACGGGCCAGATCACGGCGGCGGGCAAGGTTCCGCCGGCCAAGGTCATGGTCATCGGCGCCGGCGTTGCGGGCCTCGCCGCTATCGGCGCCGCGAAAAGCATGGGCGCGATCGTGAGGGCCTTCGACACCCGACCCGAGGTCAAGGAGCAGGTGGAGAGCATGGACGCCGAGTTCCTGATGCTCGATTTCGAGGGCGAGGATGGCTCCGGCGAAGGCGGCTACGCCAAGGTGATGAGCGACGAGTTCATCAAGGCCGAGATGGCGCTGTTCGCCGAGCAGGCCAAAGACGTCGACATCATCATCACGACCGCCCTGATCCCGGGCAAGCCGGCGCCGAAGCTGATCACCAAGGAGATGGTCGAGTCGATGAAGGACGGCAGCGTCATCGTCGATCTCGCCGCCGAGCAGGGCGGCAACTGCGAGCTTACCGAGCCCGGCGAAGTGGTCGTCCGCAACGGCGTATCGATCATCGGCTACACGGACCTGCCGAGCCGGCTGGCCGCGCAGTCGAGCCAGCTCTACGGCACCAATCTTCGGCACCTGCTCACGGACATGACACCGGAGAAGGACGGCAATCTCGTCCTGGACCTCGAAGACGAGGTCGTCCGCGGGGCCACGGTGTGTACGGGCGGTGAGACACTCTGGCCGCCTCCGGCGCCCAAGATATCCGCGGCACCGGCGGCGAAAGCCGAGCCGGCGCCCGCCCCCGCAGTGAAGGAAGAGAAAAAGCCGGGCGTCATGGGGCCGATTATCGGCATGGTGGTCGCCGGCCTGGCGCTTCTCGGGCTCGGCGCGGTCGCTCCCCCGTCCTTCATGGCGCACTTCACGGTCTTCGTGCTCGCGTGCTTCGTGGGTTACATGGTGATCTGGAACGTGACCGCGGCGCTGCATACGCCACTTATGAGTGTGACCAATGCCATCTCGAGCATCATCGTGATCGGAGCGCTGCTGCAGATCAGTTCGGACGTGCCCCTGATCAAGTGGATCGCGGTCGGCACCGTACTGATAACTTCCGTCAACATATTTGGCGGTTTTGCGGTTACTCGCCGCATGCTCGAAATGTTCAGGAAGTGAGGTCGAGATGTTTGACGTAAACCAAGGAATCATCCAGGTCTCGTACATCATCGCGACCATTCTGTTCATCCTCGCCCTTGGCGGCCTGTCTAACCAGGAAACCGCCAGGCGCGGTAACTGGTACGGCATCGCCGGCATGGCAATCGCACTCGTTGCGACGCTGTTGGGCGACGTTACCCAGAACTTCGGGCTGCTGATCGTGGCGCTGCTGCTCGGCGGCAGTGTCGGCCTCATCGCCGCAAGGCGCGTCCAGATGACGCAGATGCCCGAGCTGGTCGCGATCCTGCACAGCCTCGTCGGCCTGGCGGCTGTCGCGGTCGGCTTCGCCAACTTCATGGATCCGGACCGGCTGTCTCACTACGCCGGTGTCGAACTGACCATTCACGACGTCGAGACGTACCTCGGCATCCTGATCGGTGCGGTGACGTTCTCGGGTTCGGTGATCGCTTTCGGGAAACTATCCGGCCGCATCAGCGGCAACCCGATGCTACTGCCCGCGCGGCACTGGCTGAACCTGCTGCTCCTGCTCGGCGCGATCTGGTTCGGTTACCAGTTCGTGCAGCAGTCGGTGGCCGGGGGGGGCACTGCCCCGCTCGTCATCATGACGATCATCGCCTTGCTGTTCGGCATTCACATGGTGATGGCGATCGGCGGCGCGGACATGCCCGTCGTCGTCTCGATGCTGAACAGCTATTCGGGCTGGGCCGCATCGGCGACCGGTTTCATGCTCGGCAACGACCTGCTCATCGTGACCGGCGCGCTCGTCGGTTCGAGCGGCGCGATCCTCAGCTACATCATGTGCCGCGCAATGAATCGCAAGTTCCTGAACGTGATTGCCGGCGGCTTCGGCACCGGCGGCGGTAGTGCCGCCGCGGGCGGCGGCGAGGACCAGGGCGAGGTCGTCGCGATCGACACCCAGGAGGCCGCGGAGCTGCTGTCGAACGCCAAGGAAGTAATGATCATCCCCGGTTACGGCATGGCCGTCGCGCAGGCGCAGCACACCGTTTACGAGATCACGCAGAAACTGCGCGAGAAGGGCGTGAACGTGCGCTTCGGCATCCACCCGGTGGCGGGCCGCATGCCCGGGCACATGAACGTGCTGCTGGCCGAGGCCAAGGTGCCGTACGACATCGTGTTCGAGATGGACGAGATCAACGAGGACTTCCCGGACGTCGATGTGTCGGTCGTGATCGGCGCCAACGACATCGTCAACCCGTCGGCGCTCACCGACCCGAACAGCCCGATTGCCGGCATGCCGGTGCTCGAGTGCTGGAAAGGCAAGACGTCGATCGTGCTGAAGCGCAGCATGGCGACCGGGTATGCCGGGGTACAGAACCCGCTGTTCTTCCTGGAGAACACGCGCATGCTGTTCGGCGACGCCAAGGAGACGCTGGACGAAGTATTGAAGGCACTCTGAGCGGTTGTCATAAAACAGTCACACTCGTCTCGAATATGCCAACACATAGACGCTGTCTGTTGATTTTTGGGACGCAATCGGCAAACTAGCGTTACGCCGCCTGCGGTGTTGCCGCAAGCGGCGCAACCTCTGCACGATAAGGTGTGTCTATGCTGGCCGGAGTCGCATCCGATATCTCGCAACAGGTTCTGCGAACCGACGTTGCCGGAATGCCGCTCGAGTGGATTGACTACCGCGAAGCGGTGCGTCTCTACCACGCCGAGCAGGTAGCGTACGACTGCGGCACATTACTTTACACGGTGTTCGGCGGTTACAGTTCGTTCGACGGCCGCCGCAGCAAGATCGACGTCAATTCCATCATCGCGACACACGGCACCAGCCAGAGCCTTTCGCGCAACCGCGACAAGTACGTGCCACCGCTGAACAACCGAACGCTGTTCAAGCGCGATGGCAACCTGTGTCTCTATTGTGCGATGCGGTTCCCGACGCGCGACCTGACCCGCGATCACATCACGCCGATCTCGCAGGGCGGCAGCGACACCTGGAACAACGTCGCGACGGCCTGCCGCCGCTGCAACAACTACAAGGGCGGCCGCACGCCGGAACAGGCGGCGATGGAGCTCATCGCTGTGCCGTTTACGCCGACCTATGCGGAATACATCTACCTGAAGGGCCGCCGCGTGCTAGCCGACCAGATGCAGTACCTGCTCGCGCACATCCCGCGCTCGAGCCCGCTGCACGCGCGGCTGACCGATCACCTGTTCTCGGGTGAAGAGGTTATCGATACTCACTTTCACGAGTGATCACAGGGAATAGGCGCGGCTTGCGCCGACCCGGGCCTCTACTTCCTGGTCCGATGAATCACCTGCGTCTCGTGAAGAAACGCAACCCGGTTGCGGCGGTGGAAGCGCCGCCGGGCCTGGTAGATGTACAGAGCCCGGAACAGGCAGACCAGGCCGAGCACCAGGTAGGCATAGAAGAGCCGGAAGTCTGGACCGGCGGCCAGCCCAATGAACAGGAACAACGCGCCGATGGTTGTCCAGATTTGCGGGACGCGGGAGTAAATCCAGTCAGGCACAAGCATCGCGATTCACCATTTAATACGAAACGCTGTTCAACAATGTCTGCATGCCTGGCAAATGTCGCGTACGCAGCGCACAAATCAGAAGACTCGAACCGTGACACTCCCTTTCAGCCGATCCGAATTCCTGGCCGTATTTGCGGCCTGTAACGAGGCGATCTGGCCGCTGCAGCTCTGCTCGGCGTCCCCGAGGACTGGGCGCTGTTTGGCGCTCTGCCGGCCTGGACCGGGCTCGCATTGGGAGAGTCGAGGACCTGGCGTCTCTCCGATAAAGCCTCGAATTCCGCCCTCGGCTATACTTTGCCAATGCAATACCTGATCGATGCCAGCGTGTACGTGTTCCGGGCCTATTACTCGATGCCCGACGACATGGTCGACGCAGACGGCAACCCGATCAACGCGCTCTACGGTTTCGCCCGTTTTCTCGGCGACTTCATCGAGCAGGTCAATCCCGAGCACGTCGCCGTGGCGTTCGACGAGAGCCTTACGACCTCGTTCCGCACCAGCATCTACCCCGAGTACAAGGCTAACCGGGAGCCCGCGCCCGAAGACCTCAGGCGCCAGTTCGGTCAATGCCGGCGCTTCGTCAGTGCGCTCGGCCTCATGAACTGCGCGGACCCGTTGTACGAGGCCGACGACCTGATCGGCACGCTCGTCGAGCACGGCCGTAGGGCCGGCCGTCCCTCCACGATCGTGAGCCGCGACAAGGACCTCACGCAGCTGCTGATGAAAGACGACGTGTTCTGGGACTTTGCAGGCAAGGGCAAGCTCGGCTACGACCACATTCTCGAGGTTTTCGGCGTCCGGCCGGAGCAGATCGCGGATTTTCTGGCGCTGGCCGGCGACGCCGTCGATAACATCCCCGGGGTTCCGGGCGTCGGCAAGAAGACGGCATCGGCGCTGCTCGGGCACTTCGACACGCTCGACCAGATCTACGAAAACCTCGACCGGATTCACGAAGTGCCGGTGCGTGGCGCCAAGACGCTCGGCGCGAAACTGGAAACTCACCGCGACGCCGCAATGCTGGCGAGGCAACTCACGGGCATCGCCTGCGACGCGCCGATCGAAGATCCTGAAGCCAACCTGCGGCGCTCGATGCCGGATCTCGGCGCCATCAATGCACTTTTCGACGAAGCCAATATCGGTACCGCGCTGCGGCGCCAGGCCGAGCGGGTATCCGATCTCAGTCGCTATTGACGATGTTGGGCACCGAAGACGCGTTCGTTAAAACAGGCCCCGCAACGTCGCTGCCCATGTTCGAGGCGGAAGCCGAGGGGCTACGCGAGCTGGCGGCTGCCGACGCGATCCGTGTGCCTGCGGTCATCGATTGCGGCATCGAGGACGGTGCCGCGTTCATCGCGATCGAGCGTCTGCGGTTCGAGCGCGCGACGACGGCGATCGAGTCCACCTTCGGTGAGCAGCTGGCAAACCTGCACCGGCATACGAGAGAGCAGCACGGCTGGCACCGCGACAACACGATCGGACCGACGCCGCAGCACAATCCCTGGACCGGCGACTGGATCGACTTTTTCCGCGAGCACCGCCTGCGGTTCCAGCTCGATCTCGCGGCAAGGAACGGATACACCGGCGAACTCCAGTCGCTCGGCGACAGGCTCCAGCAACGGTTGCCGGAACTGTTCGAAGGCTACGTGCCCGAGGCGTCGCTGTGTCACGGCGACCTCTGGAGCGGCAACTGGGGGGTAGCCGACGGGTTGCCGGTCATATTCGACCCGGCCGTGTATTACGGCGACCGTGAATCCGACATCGCGATGACGATGCTGTTCGGCGGTTTCGGGCGGGCGTTCTACCGCGCTTACGAGGAGAGCTGGCCGATGGCGCAAGGACACGAGCGGCGGCTGAAGCTCTACCAGCTCTACCACGTGCTGAATCACCTGAACCTCTTCGGTTCTGGTTACCTGGGCCAGGCGATGAAGTTGCTGCGCGACCTCGCGTAGCGTCGGGCGCTCAGTCGAACTTGCCCTCGATCTCGCTCGGGTCGACGTCTTCGTCGACCTCGATGGGCTCGCCGAGGAAGTCTTCGTCGAACAGGAACAGCTGAGTGCCCTCGGGCGCCGTGAGCACCATGAACGCGCCTTCGAAACCGGGGAACTTCTTCACCTCCAGGCCGCGCGCTTCCATGAGGTGTCTGAGTGCCTCCTTGTCCTGGCACTTGAAACACAGGGACGGGCTTTCCAGTGCGATGCTCTCGGACAGCCCGAGTGCGATGCCACCCGCGTCGAAGCGCATGTGCACCGTCGGCTCCTCACGCATCTTGAGGATCGAGCCGGCAACCGGCCCCCAGAATTGGGCCGCATTCATGGCGTCCCGCACCGGCAGCGTCATTTCGAACCAGGTACCGCAGGCGGAATCGTTATCGTCCTCGTCGTTGCCGTGGAAAGTCCGCGCCTCGACGATCGTGATGAGGTGTCCGTCGCGATCGGTGACACCGATCTCGTTGAAGCGCTCCTCGCCCAGGTGCATGAAGCTGAACTCGAACCCGTGATCCGCCATCGAGCGTGCATGCCGCGCAAGGTCGGGCTGCACGAAGGTGAGCGCGGGTGAGTCCAATTCACGATCGTGGATGCCTATACAAAGCACACCGTCGCTGACCACGGCATATTTGTGCGGATACATATCGGCCGTTTCGAGTTCGGCAAAGCCGAGCGTCTTGTACCAGAGCAGGGATTCGACGACATCCTGCGAACGGACGCTGATCTCGAGAAAGCGGCCAATGCCGCTCAACGTTCCGCCCCCATGGCGAGGGCACGCTCCCGCGACTTGTCGCGCTCCCGCGCGGCTTCGCTTTCGCTCCAGTCCGGTGACGACTCGGGCCAGCCGCCCGAGTGCTTTTCGACGAGGCGTGCGAGGAACGCGACGTGGTCGTCACGCGCATTCAGTGCCGGTATGTAGTGCAGGTCGCCGCCACCGGCTTCGCGGAAGATCTCGCGATTCTGCATCGCGGTTTCCTCCAGCGTCTCGAGGCAGTCGGCCGCAAAGCCGGGGCACAGCACGTCGAGGCGTTCGAGACCGCCGCGGCCGAGTTCCGCAATGGTTTCGTCGGCGTAGGGCTTCAGCCATTCCGCCCTGCCGAGGCGCGACTGGAAAGCCACCATGCACTGGTCCCCCGAGAGCTCGAGTGCATCTGCGAGCAGCCGGGCCGTCTTCTGGCACTGGCAGTGGTAGGGGTCGCCCTTCAGCAGCGTCTGCTTCGGCACTCCGTGAAACGACAGCAACAACCGGTCGCCGCGCCCGTGCTGCTCCCAGTAATCCCGGACGCTGGCCGCGAGCGCCGCGATGTAGCCGGGCGCGTCGTGATAGTGGTTGATGAAGCGCAGCTCGGGGACCCAGCGCCGCCTGGACAGCGCTGCGGTAACCGCCTCGAACACGGAGCCGGTCGTGGTTCCCGAGTACTGCGGGTATAACGGCAGCACGACGATACGCCGCGCACCTTCCGCGTACAGCTTGTCGAGCGCCGCCGGAATCGAAGGCTTGCCGTAGGACATGCCGAGCGATGCATGGACCGGCCCGGAGAAACGCTGCTTCAGCTTGTCCTGTAATGAGCGCGAAATGTCTTCGGAGATACGCAGGAGCGGCGAACCCTCGTCCGTCCAGATTTTCGAGTAAGCCTCGCCGGAGCGTTTCGGCCTGAACGGCAGGATGAAGCCGTAGAGGATCATCAGCCAGATCGGTCTCGGGATCTCGACCACACGCGGGTCGGACAGGAACTGCCGCAGGTACCGGCGCACGGCGCCGGGTGAAGGGTCGTCGGGCGTTCCCAGGTTGACGAGGAGCACGCCCATCGACTCGGGACTACCGTGCTCATATTCGGGTAAAGACTGGAAGGTCGGCATATAAATGGAGGCCCGTGTGCGAACGCCGTAACACTACTGCAAAGGCCGGTTGCGTGCCACCGGTGCAGGATTGCCGCTGGCGCTATAATCGACTGTCCCGACGCACATTTACGACGGTCAACGAGAATGGAACCCAATCCGGAAGCGCCGCATGAATATCCCGATCGTTGGACCCTGATACGCGATCTGTTCGTCTTCCAGGCAAAGCTTGTCGTCGACGGGCTCCGCGACCTGCTGCTCGTACCCGCCGCGCTTGTCGCCGGTATCTGGAGTCTCGTCAGCGGCGAGAACGACCGTCCCGGGCCGCAGTTCTACCGGCTGGTAAGCCTCGGCAAGCAGAGCGAACTCTGGATCGACCTGTTCAAGGCCTACGAGAACGCACCGGAAGAAGTGCGCCGCGAGCACGAGTTCGCGGTGAAAAACATGGACGAACTCGTCGACAAGTTCGAGTCGTTCGTCGTGGACGAATACGAGCGTGGGGGTGTAACGGCGCAGGCGAAAGAGCGTATCGACAAGGCGCTCGACGCCATCCAGCGCTCCCGCAATCCCTGAATCAATAACAAAACGGCTGCGTGGCTCCTCGCCCTTTCGCGACGTGGTAAAGAGCCCGGTTCGGGGTATTTGTCGCCGGGCTGCTCGCTGCGCTCGCTTTAGGCCTCGTCGACAAATTCCCCGAACCGGGCTCTGCCATATGCAGCCGTTCGGAACGGGCGCGCCGGGGCGTTTTTCGACCGAAGTAAAGCGCAGCGAAGCGAGCCATGAGGGAGAGAAATGCCCCGGCGCGCCTGACAGGGTGATTCGTCAGCGCGCCGTGGGAGAGATGGGGCCGGGAGGGTGCGTTAAGCGGCTTCCAGGATCGCGGTCACGCCCATGCCGCCGGCGGCGCAGACGGAAATCAGTCCCCGGCCGGAGCCCTTCTCGCCGAGTAGCTTCGCCATCGTCGCGACTACCCGGGCACCGGTTGCACCGAAGGGATGGCCGATCGCAACGCTCCCGCCCTTGACGTTGAGCCTGGACAGGTCGATTGGTCCCATTGCCTCGTTGCGGCCGAGCTTCTCCCTGCAAAATTTCTCGGACTGCCAGGCCTTGAGCGTGGCGATGACCTGTGCGGCAAACGCTTCGTGAATTTCGTAAAAATCGAAATCCTGAAGGCGCAGGTCGGCCTGCTTCAGCATGTCCGATACCGCGTAAGCCGGCGCCATCAGCAAGCCTTCCTCGTTGATGAAGTTGACGGCGGATACTTTCGCGAACGTCAGGTAGGCGAGTATCGGCAGGTTTTTCTTGCGAGCCCAGTCTTCGTTTGCGAGCAGTACGGCTGCGGCACCATCGGTGAGCGGCGTGCTGTTCCCCGCGGTCATCGTACCGTCGGCCGTCTTGTCAAATACCGGATTCAGCTTCTGCAGCTTCTCGAACGTCGTGTCGCGGCGGATGTTGTTGTCTTCCTCGGCATCCATAAAGGGCACGACGAGATCTTCGTACCAACCCTCGTCATAGGCTGCGGCGGCCTTCACGTGACTGGCCAGGGCGAGCTGGTCCTGATGCTCGCGCTGCACCTCCCATTCCTTCGCCGTGATCTCCATGCTCTCGCCCATCGACAGGCCGGTGCGCGGCTCGACGACGCCCGGGAATTGCGGCGCGAAGTGCCGGGGGCGCAGCCGCAACCACGGCATGATGCGGCTCATCGCGGTGCGCGCGGCATGCACGTCCAGCAGGATGTGGCGGAATTCGTCGCGAAATACGATGGGTGCATCGCTGACGGTGTCGGTGCCGCCGGCGATGCCGCAGTCGATCTGGCCGAGAGCGATCTTGTTGGCGATCAGGATCGCCGCCTCGATGCTCGTGCCGCAGGCGCGCTGCAGGTCCATGCCGGGCGTGCGCAGTGTCAGCCCTGAATCGAGCACGCTCTCACGCGCGAGGTTCCAGTCGCGGGAATGCTTGATAACGGCGCCGAGGGCGACATCGCCCATGGTCTGGCCACGCAGGTCGAACTTGTTGACGAGACCCTGCAGGGTCGCGGTCATGAGATCCTGGTTGGTGCACTTCCTGTAAACGGAATGTGAGCGACAGAACGGGATACGCGAGCCGCCGACAACGGCAACGCGAACGGAACGACCATCGTGCAGCATAGAGCCTCCGGAGAGAGTGATTCACACGAACGCGAGGCAACTTTACACTATTGACCGAATGGAACGTAGAAGGGCCTCCCAAATTTTGACACGGTGATCCGGCTTCTGCGTGCCACAATACCCCGGCCGGGTGATTCCGGCTGCCACGGCAGACGCAGATGCAGCAAAAAGTCCGGCGATTCGGGCGCGAGGCCACCGCACTCCTGGGCATCGCGTGGCCGTTGATCGTCAACAACCTGTCGGTGGCGGGCATGCAGTTCACCGACGCCGTGATGGCAGGCCGGCTCGGGGCGGAATCGCTGGCGGCCGTGGCGGTGGGCGGCAGCGTCTGGTTCCTCGGTTTCGCATTCGTCCTCGGCGTGCTCATGGCGATCTCGCCCATCGCCGCGCGGCATCATGGCGCCGGCGACGAGGCATTGATCGGGCGCTATACCCGGCAGGGCGTCTACCTCGGCATCTTATTGGCCGTGCCTATCATGCTGTTCGCGTGGTTCCTAGCCGCACCGGGGCTGGCCGCCATCGGCATCGATATCGCCTTCCGCGATATGACCGTCGGTTACGTGAAAATGATTTCGCTGGGCGCGCCCGGCATGTTCATCTTCCTGGCGCTGCGATTCACGACCGAGGGCATCGGTTACACCAAGCCGATCATGTACACGTCCATCTTCGCGCTGGCCTGCAACGTATTCCTCAATTGGGTACTGATGTTCGGCAAGCTCGGCGCGCCGGCCATGGGTGCCGTAGGGTGCGGTCTCGCCAGCGGCATCACCATGTGGATCATTGCTATCGTACTGGCAACCTACATCGTGTCGAGCAGCAGGTACGAGTCGCTGGACCTGTTTTCACGGCTGTCGCCGATGCGGCCGAGCGTGCTCAGGGAGATCGTCTTTCTCGGCGTGCCAATCGCGATCACGATCACGGCGGAAGCGGGGCTGTTCAACGCCGTGTCCATCCTGATGGGTACGCTCGGCCCGGAGATCACGGCGGCGCACCAGATCGCGATCAACTTTGCATCGACGATGTTCATGGTGCCGCTGGCCCTGAATTCGGCGATCACCGTGCGTGTCGGGCATGCGCTGGGCAAGGGCGACCTCGAGTACGCGCGCTTTGCCGGAGGTTTCGGCGTATTTATGTGCGCCCTGTTCATGGCCTGCTCCGCAACGTTCCTCTTGCTGTTCCGCGATGCGGTCGTGAGCATTTACACGCAGGATGCGGCGGTCAAGGGCATCGCAATTTCCCTGTTGCTGATGGCGGCGATTTTCCAGGTGGCGGACGGTATCCAGATCGGCGCCGCTGGCGCCCTGCGTGGCTACAAGGACACCCGGATACCGATGGCGATCAATATCTTCGCTTACTGGATTATTGCGTTCCCGCTCGCCTACCTGGCGGCCGTCACCTACAAGCTGCCTCCGAACTACATCTGGGGCGGTTTCGTCGCAGGCCTGTCGGTAGCGGCCGTGATGCTGACCCGGCGCTATGCACGAATCTCGAGCGCAGCGATCCGCGACCGCGAACTTTGGGACCAGTGACTGTCCCCTTAACCCTGGCCGAAGTCCGGCGCCTCGCCCGCGAGATACTCGTCTTCTTCGGGCGTGTTCTTGCGGCCGAGCAACGCGTTCCTGTGCGGGAAGCGGCCGTATTGCTCGATAATGTCGCGGTGCAGCTCGGCGAACTGGGCAATGGTCAGGAAGGTCTCCTGCAAGGTCGGTGAGACGGCCTCGGCCAGCCGCGTGTAGAGTTCGACGGCCTTGGTCTGTACTTTCAGCGACTCCGCGTGTTGCAGCGGCATGTAAAAAAACACGCGCTGGATCGGCGTCAGCCCGCGGTCTTTCCTCTGCATCGCGCCCTCGACGCAGAGCTTCAGGGCGGCCCTGTCCTTGTCGTAGGCCTTGGCCGTACCGCGATAAATGTTCCTGCGGAACTGGTCGAGCAAAAGGATCAGCGCCAGCCGGCCGCGAGGTTCGTCGGCCCAGTGATCGAGCTTGCCCTCGGACGCTTTGTCCACGTCGGCCGAAAACCCCTGTCGAATCTCGTGGTCGAACGCGGCATCTTCGCCGAACCAGATGTCCATGCGGCGGTCGATTTGCGGCGCGCTGAGTTCATGCTCCTTGAACCAGAACGCGAGGATGGCGTCGATGCGAGCCTGATCCTCGTCTGTGATAGTCGCGCCCCTGCTTTCGGAAAGAAGTTTGACTGACATATTGTGTTCCGGTGTCGGGCCGAACCCGTATAAAAGACCGCAGGACCGCCAGCAAAACGGGAACTGCGTCACAATTCGGATCGCCCCGGCCGTTTGCTGTCGACATTATCAGTAGACTTTAGCAGATCATGGCCGAGGCATCCGACATCCGGGCGCTAACCGGAGCTACGGCCTGGCGCCCCCTCCTGACCGTGCTGCTTGCGACGGGTCTCGCGGCGTGCGGTGGCCCTCCGGAGAGCACGGAACAGCAGCTTCGTGCCTGGGTGGATCGAGGTCATGTAGCCGCGGAGAGCAAGGATCGCCGCGCACTCGTCGAGATGATTTCCCCAACCTATAGCGATGCGCGCGGCAATTCCCGTGACGACATTGAAAACCTGTTTCGCTATTACTTCCTGCGTGCAAAAAAGGTCGGGCTGCTGATCAGCATCGACGACATCGATACCTTCGATGACACGGCGGCGCAGGTAATGCTTACCGTCGCGATGGGAGCTACCACGGACTCCGCGCTGGGGTTCAATGCGGACGCCTGGGAGTTCGAGCTCGACCTCGAGAAGGCGGGCGACGAGTGGTTGCTCGTCAGCGGGCGCTGGAACGACGTCGGCAATGAGCGGCGTTAGGAGAATGCCATGATGGAGACTACCCGGTTCTGGAATATTGCATTGAGCGCGGTTGCGCTTTTCGCAACAGGCTGCGCGAGTACCGGCGTTATCGTCGAGAGACCCGACGTCAGCCTCCGCAACGTGGAGATCGCGGACATCGAGCTCGACGCCCAGACCTTCGTGCTTGAATTCGACGTCGTCAATCCCAATCCGTTTCCGCTGCCGGTCCGCGCTGTTTCATACGGCGTCGAGCTCCAGGGACTGCGCCTGGCGAGCGGCGAAACGCAGAGCGCGTTTACCGTGCCCGCGGGCGGCGACAGCAATTTCGCAATCACGGTGGACGTCGACCTGATGCGCACCGCGCCGCAGCTGATGTTCATCGTCCGTGACGGCATTTACCGTGACATTCCATACGCACTCGAGGGCCGTTTCGCGATCGACGTGCCTTTCGCGAACCCGGTTACGTTCCGCAACGAGGGTTCGATACGGCTGAATGCCGGCGAGCTGGCGGCCGAGCGCAGCGAGTAGCGTTACGCCATGGTTACGCGCGTAACCATGAAACCCGCCGTGCCCGGAAGCGCGGGTTAACGCCTTAAGCCTCTGTTTTCAATAAACTTGCTGCGGCGCACTCGCGAGGCCCGCGGCGCCTGACATATACTTGATCGTTCGGGTTGGTCGCTGACAACCACCCAATCTCAATACAAATACTCGAGCGGGAGCGCGCCACGCGATTCCCGGGGCGACTATGACAGAGCGATCGGTACAACGAGGTGCGGCAGGGCTTTACGACCCGGCGTTCGAGCGCGACAGCTGCGGCTTCGGGCTGATTGCCAACCTGGACGATCTGCCCAGCCACTTCGTCGTCGAGACCGCTATCGCGGCGCTGGCCCGACTCACGCATCGCGGCGCCGTCGCGCCGGATGGCAAGACCGGCGACGGCTGCGGGCTGCTGCTCAAGTTTCCGTTTCGATTCCTGCGCGAGGTCGGTGAGGAACTGGGCTTCACGCTCGCCGATCGTTTTGCGGCCGGCACCGTGTTCCTGAGTCACGACAAGGCGCTCGCGGCAACCGCGCGCGCCGTGATCGAGACGGCCATCCGGCAAACGGGTCTCGAGGTGGCAGGCTGGCGCGAGGTGCCGACCGACCCGTCGGCGTGCGGCGAGCTGGCGCTCGAGACCTTGCCGCGCATCGAGCAGGTGTTCGTCAACGCGACGGAGGGCATGCAGCGCGGCCGCTTCAACCGGCGCCTGTTCCTCGCGCGGCGCCGCGCCGAGAATCGTCTCGACGAGCGTGAAACCTATATCGCGAGCCTGTCATCGGCGACGATCAACTACAAAGGCATGATCATGCCCGCGGCACTGCCGGACTTTTACCCGGACCTGCGTGACCCGCGCCTGGAGTCGTCCGTTTGTCTTTTTCACCAGCGTTTCTCGACGAACACGTTGCCCGAGTGGCGTCTCGCACAGCCGTTTCGCTTTCTCGCCCACAACGGCGAGATCAACACCATCCAGGGCAACCGCAACTGGGCGCAGGCACGGGCCAAGAATTTCCGTTCAGACAAGCTGGACGATATCTCCGATCTGAACCCGATCATCTCGCTCACCGGTTCCGATTCGTCGAGCCTCGACAACATGCTCGAGGTGCTGCGCGCAGGTGGCATGGATGTGCTGCAGGCGATGCGCATCCTGCTGCCGCCGGCGTGGCAGACCGTCGACGATATCGATCCGGAGGTACGCGCTTTTTACGAGTTCTTCGACTGCCAGATGGAACCCTGGGACGGGCCGGCCGGCATCGTGTTGACCGACGGGCGTTACGCCGCCTGCTGCCTGGACCGAAACGGGCTGCGGCCGGCGCGCTACGTAATTACCAAGGACCGCCACATCACGATCGCGTCGGAGATTGGCGTTTACGACTACGACGAGAAGGATGTCGTGGAGAAGGGTCGCCTGGGTCCGGGCGAGATGCTTGCCGTCGACCTCGTCAACGGCGGGGTGCTGGATACCGACGAAATTCATGACCGGCTGAAGAGCCGCGCACCGTACAAGAAGTGGCTGAAGCAGGGTGTCCGTTACCTCGACTCGGAGCTGATCGATACGCACACAGCCGCGGAACCGTTCGAGCCGGCAACGCTTGCGGTGTACCAGAAGATGTTCAACGTGAGCCGCGAAGAGCTCAACGACGTGATCGCGGTCCTGGCGAAAGCAGAGCAGGAGGCGGTCGGATCGATGGGCGACGACACGCCCATGGCGGTACTCTCGAGCAAGGTGCGATCGCCGTTCGACTATTTCCGGCAGCAATTCGCGCAGGTCACGAACCCGCCGATCGATTCGCTGCGCGAGCGCATCGTGATGTCCCTGCAGACGGCCATCGGCCGCGAGTCGAGCCTGTTCGACATCGGGCCGGAGGCTGCCCGGCAGGTGATCATGAATTCACCCGTGCTGTCGCAGAAAAAGCTCAGGCAGCTGCTCGGGCCGGACATGTACGCTGACGAACACCAGTTCGTCGACCTGAACGTCGATGACACGCTGTCGCTGCAGGACGCGCTCGAACAGATCTGCGAGCAGGCCGAAGCAGCGGTCAGGAGCGGCAGGTTCATCATCATGCTGAGTGACCGCTACCTCGAGCCGGGCAAGTTGCCGGTTCATGCGCTGCTCGCGACGGGCGCGGTCCACCACCACCTGGTCGCAAAGGGCCTGCGCTGCGACGCCAACATCATCGTGGAGACGGGCGTGGCGCGCGACCCGCACCACTTCGCCTGCCTGCTCGGCTATGGCGCAACCGCCGTATACCCCTACCTCGTGTACCAGTCGCTGCACGACATCGCCAAGCGCGGCAATCTCGACAAACAGCAGCAGCTCGGCCGCAGCTTCCGGCGGGGCATCCGCAAGGGCCTGTTCAAGGTGATGTCGAAGATGGGCATCTCGTCGATTTCGAGCTATCGCGGCGCGCAGTTGTTCGAAATCGTGGGCCTCGCCGACGAGGTGGTGGAGCGCTCTTTCAAGGGTACGACTTCGCGCATCCAGGGCGCAGGCTTCGACGACCTGCTGAGCGACCAGAAGGCGCTTGCGAAACTGGCATGGGAACCACGCGAACCGATCACGCAGGGCGGCCTGCTGAAGTACGTGCACGGCGGCGAGTATCACTGCTACAACCCGGACGTCATCGCGACGCTGCAGGCGGCGGTCCGCTCCGGCGACTACGATCTCTACCGCAGCTATGCGGAGCTCGTAAACCGGCGGCCGGTTTCGACTCTGCGTGACCTCATGCATCTCAGGCCGTCGGGTTCCGCCGTGCCGCTCGACGAGGTGGAACCGGTCGAGGCCATACTGCCGCGCTTCGACAGCGCCGGCATGTCGCTTGGCGCCCTGTCGCCCGAAGCGCACGAGGCGCTGGCGATCGCGATGAACAGGATCGGCGCACGATCGAATTCCGGTGAGGGCGGTGAAGACCCGGCGCGCTACAAGAGCGAGCGGGTGTCGAAGATCAAGCAGGTCGCCTCCGGGCGCTTCGGCGTGACGGCGGAGTATCTCGTCAATGCCGAAGTCATCCAGATCAAGATCGCTCAGGGTGCGAAACCCGGCGAGGGCGGTCAGCTGCCGGGCCACAAGGTCAACGAGCTCATCGCGCGGCTGCGTTATGCGAAGCCCGGGGTCGGCCTGATCTCACCGCCGCCGCACCACGACATTTATTCGATCGAGGACCTGGCGCAGCTGATATTCGATCTCAAGCAGGTCAATCCGGAAGCACTGGTTTCCGTGAAACTCGTGGCCGAACCGGGCGTGGGCACGGTCGCGGCCGGCGTGGTCAAGGCCTACGCAGACCTGATCACGATCTCCGGCTACGACGGCGGCACCGGCGCGAGCCCGCTCAGCTCCGTGAAATATGCGGGCAGCCCGTGGGAGCTCGGCCTGTCGGAAGCACACCAGGTGCTGCGCATGAACGGTATGCGGCACAAGGTACGGCTACAGACCGACGGCGGTCTAAAGACAGGGCTGGACGTCGTCAAGGCCGCTGTCCTCGGTGCGGAGAGCTTCGGATTCGGTACGGCGCCAATGGTCGCGCTCGGCTGCAAGTACCTGCGGATTTGCCACCTTAATAACTGCGCAACCGGTGTAGCCACGCAAAACAAGGTGCTGCGCAGCGAGTACTTTGTCGGCCTGCCCGAGATGGTCATCAACTTCTTTCGCTTCGTGGCCGAAGAGGTCCGGGAACGCATGGCGGAACTCGGTGTTCGTTCCCTCGACGAACTGATCGGGCGGGTGGATCTCGTCGATCTGCAGCCCGGCCAGACGGCCAGGCAGGGGCGGCTCGACCTGTCGCCGATCGTGTCCGATGCGGGTCTCGCCAGGGACGTTCCCCAGTTCTGCACCGAACTTCGCAACCAGCCGTTCGACAAGGGTGAGCTGGCCGAAGCGATGCTCGAAGCGACGCACGACGCAATCCGAAACAAGTCAGGCGGCCGCTTCGGCTTCGAGGTCTGCAACTATCACCGCAGTATTGGCGCGCGCCTGTCAGGCGAGATAGCCAGGCTGCACGGCAACGAGGGGATGCAGGACGCACCGATCGACATCCAGCTCGCAGGCACCGTCGGCCAGAGTTTCGGGGCGTGGAACGTGGCCGGCCTGAATCTCAACCTCGTTGGCGACGCCAACGACTATGTCGGCAAGGGCATGTCGGGTGGCCGCATTACGATACGCCCGCCGGAAAACGTGCGCTACATTGCAAGGGAAACATCGATCGTCGGCAACACCTGCCTGTATGGCGCTACCGGCGGCCAGCTGTTCGCGGCCGGCCGTGCAGGCGAGCGTTTCGCCGTGCGCAACTCCGGCGCGACTGCGGTCATCGAAGGTGCGGGGGACCATTGTTGCGAATACATGACCGACGGTGTGGTTGTCGTACTCGGAAAGCCCGGCGTGAACTTCGGCGCGGGCATGACCGGCGGCTTCGCTTACGTGCTGGATATCGACAGGGACTTCGTCGATCGCTACAACCACGAGCTCATCGACATTCACCGCGTATCACCGGAGAGCATGGAGGCGCACCTGCATCATCTGCGTGGATTGATCATGGCGCACATCGAAGCGACCGGCAGCGAGTGGGGCGATATGATCCTCGATGACTACCGCACGTTCCTGCCGAAGTTCTGGCTCGTGAAACCGAAGGCGGCCGAACTCGGTTCGCTGATCGAGTCCCTGAGGCAGGCCGCATGATCTCGAGCCCGTTCAATGGCTAAACATCCGCTCCAGTTCCTGGAAATCCCCCGGCGCGACCCTGAAAAGCAGCCGCCGGAGGAACGTGTACGCCATTTCGATGAGATCTACGACAGCTACGACGGCGCCGATGCTGCGCAACAGGCCGGCCGTTGCCTGTCCTGCGGCAATCCCTATTGCGAGTGGAAGTGCCCCGTGCACAACTACATTCCGAACTGGCTGGCGCTCATCGAGGAAGGCAAGCTGTTCGAAGCGGCGGAGCTTTCGCACCAGACCAACTCCCTGCCCGAGATCTGTGGCCGGGTATGCCCGCAGGACCGGCTCTGCGAGGGTGCGTGCACGCTCAACGACGGCATCGGCGCGGTCAGCATCGGCAACGTCGAACGCTATATTACCGACGAAGCCGTGAAGCTCGGCTGGCGTCCCGATATGTCGAACGTCATCGACACGGGCAAGCGGGTGGCGATCGTCGGCGCGGGCCCCGCAGGACTCGCCGCCGCGGACATACTCGCGCGCGAGGGCATCCGTTCGGTCGTGTATGACGCCTACCCGGAGATCGGCGGCCTGCTCACGTTCGGGATTCCACCGTTCAAGCTCGAGAAACACATCGTGCGTCAGCGGCGCGAGCTTCTCGAAGGCATGGGCGTGGAGTTCGTGCTGAATACCCGTATCGGTGAAGATAAACCGTTCGAAGAGCTTCTTGACGAGTACGACGCCGTGTTCCTCGGCATGGGGACGTACACATCCGTCCGCGGCGGTTTTCCGGGCGAGGAACTCGACGGCGTTTACGAAGCGCTCCCCTACCTCGTTTCGAACGTGAACCGGCTCATGGACATCGAGGACGACTCGCTCGACTACATCGACCTGGCCGGCAAGCACGTGGTGGTGCTCGGCGGCGGCGATACGGGCATGGACTGCAACCGCACCGCGATCCGCCAGGGCGCGGCGAGCGTAAGCTGCGCCTACCGTCGCGATGAAGACAACATGCCCGGTTCGCGTCGCGAAGTCCGCAACAGCAAGGAAGAAGGCATCAACTTCCTTTTCAACCGGCAGCCACTGGAAATCGTGGGCAGCGACCGGGTCACGGGCGTAAAGGTCATCGAGACGCGGCTTGGCGAGCCGGGCGCCGACGGACGCCGCCGGCCGGAGACGGTCCCGGGTACGGAAGAGATCCTGCCGGCCGATGCCGTGATTGTCGCTTTCGGATTCCGGCCCAACCCGCCGGCGTGGTTCGGCGAGTCAGGGATCGATATCCTGCCGAGCGGCCGTGTGCGCGTGGCGACGCTGGGCGAGCATCCGTTCCAGACGACGAACCCGAAGGTGTTTGCGGGTGGTGATATGGTGCGCGGCTCCGACCTCGTGGTTACCGCCGTCTTCGAAGGCCGCGAAGCCGCGAAGGGAATTTCGAAGTATCTCGGCGTCTGGTGAGCGGCCGCAGAGACAGAACAGGTGGGGTAACGATGGGTATTACCGAGAACAAGCAAGTAGTCCTCGACTTTTACGAGGCCGGCGCGCGGGGTGACATGGACACGTGTTTCGGGCTGTTGGCCGACGACGTGACCTGGACGAATATTGGTTCAACGAAATTCTCGGGTACCTACGTGGGCAAACAGGCGCTCGCGGAAGACCTTCTCGGCCCCTTGTTTGGTCAGCTGAAAGCCGGAATTGCGTCAAGAGTCGAGCGTTTGACGGCAGAGGGTGACATCGTGGTTGCCGAAACGACCGGAACCGCAGAAACCGCGGATGGCAGACCCTATAACAACACGTATTGCCAGGTCATGAGGATCCGCGATGGTCAGATTGCGGAAGTAAAGGAATACATGGACACGGCGCTGATTGACTCGGTGTTCGGCTTCGTCGGAAGTTGACGCCCGCAATAAGCATGGCGAGATAGCGGTCATGGAAGCCCGTTGCGGCCGGGATTTGGCCCCGGCCGCCGGCGAAGAGTCCAGCACGGACTCGCGTCACGGTGCAGAATCACGATACTCACGCGCAACGAAGTCGCTGCCGAAGAATATCGCGGCGTAGATCAGTAGTCGCTCACCCGTGTTCATGCCGGCACGTTCGGCCAGGACGCGTCGCGCCATCGCCGGCTCGTCGGTGATGATGCCGTCAACGCCTTGCGAGATCACCTGCGACATCGTGACGGGATCGTTAACGGTCCAGACAAATACTTGTTTACCGGCCTCCTGCGCACGGCGAACAAAGCCGGCCGACGCCATGTTCGTCGACACGGCCAGGAAGTCTGCATTCAAACGTGACAAATCGCCGATCGCGGTCGCCGAGAGCAGGCCGACGGTCCAGTCCGGCCGCAGGCTCTTCATCTTCTGCACGGCTTCGTACTTGAGCGACATGATCGCGACGCTGTCCGTCATGCCCGTTTGCTCCACGATATCGGCGACGCGAGACTCCAGCTTCTGGTCGTGGCCGTAGTACTTCAGCTCGACTACGACCCGGGCCTTTCCCCTGGCCGCCTCGAGCACATCTCGCAGTGTCGGCACCCTTTCGGCCGCAAACTCGGCGCCGAACCAGCTGCCGATGTCGATTTCGCCGAGTTGCGCCAGCGTCGCGTCCCAGACTTTGGTCGCGTCGCCCGCGAGCTTCATGAAATCGCTGTCATGTACGACAACAACCTCACCGTCGCTGGTCTCCTGAACGTCGATCTCGACCCAGTCGGCACGATCTTCCAGCGCGGCTTTCACGGACGCCATCGTGTTTTCGGGAGCGCGACCCGCGGCGCCGCGATGGGCTACGATCAGGACGTCGTCTTCCGTCCGGATGTCGTCGACCAGCCAGGCACTCGACAGAACCGCGACGCCGGCTGCGATCAGCAGGCCGATCGCGAGGCGAGCAGGGGTCAGTATCGTGTGCCGTTGGCCCTCGAGCGCGGCGACGCTCGGGACCATGCCGGCAGTCGCCGTAAGCACTTCATGTAACACCGTCAGCAAGGCCGCGAAGTGCGCGGAAGTCGCTGCCGTTACGAGGAAATTACACGCCGCGAGCAATCCGGCGAGTAGCCCAAGAACGACGAGCAGCCGTGACAGATCATCTGCAACGACGGGTACCACGGCACCGCCGACAAGCCGAACGATACCGAGCACTACCGCGCCCAGCAGCAGCGTCATCAACGCCCACAAACAGAATGAGCGGAAGACGGAAGACCGGTACCCGATCATAAGTCTTCTGCTTTCGGCAAAGGACCTGTTCGGCGCCATAGCATTGAAGATCACGAGCGGCAAAGCGAGCGACCAGCCGACAAGTTTTTGAACGAGGAGAAGCGCCATTACGGTCAGAACCACCGCGATCAGGATCGCGGCCAGGATGAACTCCTGCGGTTTCTCCGTAAGGTAATAGTTGATGTCGTAATCGGTAATCAGCCACACCGCGATGACTGCGCCTATGGCCAGGAACGGAAACACGATAAGCAGAAGCCGAGCGACGAGGTGCGCCGCGAACAGGAACAGCGCATGTGCCCGCGATACCGTGAAATGAACGGCGTCGATGACACGCACGGTCTCGCCTCGCGAATGGCCCATCGCGACCCGCATCATCGCCGCCTGTTCGAAGGCGACGATACCGATCAGTAGCGCCGCAAACACGATCAGCGCGGCGAGTCCTGCCGGTGACAGCAGGAATCTCGCGATGTCCTGATCCGCCACCGCAGGCTCGCCTGACAGGCCGAGCAGCAGCCTGCTTGTCACCCCGACGAGAGGCGCGAATACGGCGATTCCGAGCAGTATGAATGCAACGTGAAGGGCCAGCATCGATTGCCACGTTTTGCGCAGGCGCGTGAGCCCTTCGCGCCATAGCGAGACGGGGCTCGCAGGATTTGCCGCGGGTGCAGCCATGGCATGCCTTGTCGTTGTTATAGCTGGCAGTCTGCGAATACCGCGGCGCAATTGCAACCGTGACCAGGCGCCGTACGCGGACCGGTGTGCCGGGACGGCGCGCCTGGTCTTCACCGATGCGCCGATACACTGTTGACTCGTCGAACCGAAAAGAGTGCTGGCCGACAGGATGCGGCCCGGGTGGCTGGTATTTTCCTGCTAAACTGCGCGCGGCAAGACGAACAATAACAAGGTCCTCAAAAAAGGACCGGAGCCAGCAATGACGAATAACGCCCCCCCCGAACTCACACCGCGTGCAATCGTGCTTGCGATCGTCCTCGCGGTCATACTCGCAGCCGCCAATGCCTATCTCGGCATGTTCGCGGGGATGACCATTGCCTCTGCCATCCCCGCCGCAGTCGTGTCCATGGCGGTACTGAAAATGCTCGGCGGCGGTCACATCCTCGAAAACAACATCGTCGCTACCGGTGCTTCGGCGGGCACGTCGATAGCGACCGGCGTGATATTCACGATTCCTGCACTGATTCTTCTCGGCTACTGGGTCGACTTTCGCTACACCTGGGTATTGGCCATCGCCGGACTCGGCGGACTCCTCGGTGTACTGTTCTCGGTCCCGCTCAGGCGCTCGCTGATCGTGGACCAGGGCCTGGCGTTTCCCGAAGGCAAGGCGGCCGCCGAAGTGCTGCGCACCGGCGACCGGCCAGGTGAGGGGCTGAAGATACTGGCGGGCGCCGCGGCGATCGGCGGCTTCATAAAGCTCGCCGCCGCTAGCGGATTACGACTCATCCCGGATACGGCCGCGACGGCCACCTGGTTCGACAAGACGATTGGCTATTTCGGCACCAACCTGTCGCCCGCGTTGTTCGGTGTCGGTTATATCGTCGGCCTCAATATCGGCGTTGTCATGCTGGCCGGCGGCGCGATCGCCTGGGTTGTGGCGATCCCGATCTACAGCACTTTCTTTCTCGCAGCCGACCCGGTTCTGAGCGTCGAGCTGGCGGGCGCGAGCGCTGAGGACGCCGCTTATGCCATCTGGTCGTCAAAAATCCGCTACCTCGGTGTCGGGGCGATGCTGGTGGGGGGCGTATGGACGCTGATATCGCTGCGGAAATCCCTGGTCTCGGGAATCAGGAGCGGCCTGACCGCCGGGGATGGAATCAGCGGTACGGTGGTGCCCGCCACCGAGCGCGACCTGCCGATGCGCTACATCCTGATCGGCACGGCGTTGTTCACCTTACCGCTGCTGGTCCTGTACCAGGCGATCGTCGACCAGTGGCTGGTCAGCATCCCGATGACGGTCATCATGATTACTGCGGGATTCCTGTTCGTATCGGTATCGGCGTATATGGCCGGCCTCGTGGGGTCGTCCAATAACCCGGTATCGGGACTTACAATCGCGACCATCCTGTTCGCGGCGCTCGTGCTGGCGGTGCTGCTCGGACGCGATTCGCCGATTGGTGCCGTGGCAACGATCATGATCGGCGCCGTTGTATGCTGCGCTGCCTGTATCGGCGGTGACAACCTGCAGGATCTCAAGTGCGGTTACATCCTCGGCGCGACGCCCTGGAAGCAGCAGCTCATGCTCGCCGTGGGCGGTGTTTCGAGCGCATTCATCATGGCGCCGGTGCTCAGCCTGCTCGCGCAGGCCTACGGCATCGGCGTGCCGACGGAATCCCATCCGAATCCGCTGCTCGCACCGCAGGCGAATCTCATGGCCTCGGTCGCCATGGGCATATTCGGCGGTGAATTACCCTGGACGATGATCGCTATCGGCGCGGCAATCGGTATCGCCATCATCGCCTTCGACCAATACCTGAAGAAAGTCGGCGCCGCCTGGCATGCGCCGGTGCTGGCCTGCGCGGTCGGGATCTACCTGCCGCTGGAGCTCAGCGTGCCGATATTTGCGGGCGGCTTCGTCGCGCATCTCGTCGAACGCCGTTTTCCGCCGGGCGATGCCGAAGGTGATCGCGAACGCATCCATCAGAAAGGCACGCTGTTCTCCGCCGGCCTGATTACCGGCGAAGCGCTCATGGGCATCATTATCGCGATACCAATCGTCGCGGTCGGTACCGCGGACGTTCTCGCCCTGCCGGCCTCCCTGCAGTTCGGCGGTTGGCTGGGGCTGGTGTTTCTCGCGGTCGTGGGCGTACTGCTCTATCGAACGGCCAGCAATCAAGCCGTCGCGGACATCAACCGCTGATGCTCATTCGTGGGCGATTTCCTCGGTCGTGAAAAGGTAGTCCTTCAGCTCCTTGTCGAAGCGCGGATCGCGACGCCGTATCCACTCGAGCACCATCGCGGCATGTTCCTTTTCCTCGTCACGGTTGTGCGCCAGGATCGCGGCGAGTTCCTTGTCTTTGCAGGCGTCAACGCGCTGGTTGTACCAGTCCACGGCCTCCAGTTCTTCCATCAATGAAATGATCGCGCGATGCATGTCGCGCGTTTCTTCGCTCAGTTCCTCGACCGGCTCGTGGTAACCCTCGTTAGCCATGCGTATCTCCTTCGCCGCCATGAAGAAGCGGAAATTGAATTGCTGTCGCGGATGATACCAAGTCTTCGGCTCCGCGCCCGTCCGCCTCGCTGCCGTACTGCGGAAAGTACCTATGCCGCATAGTCAACGGGAAGCGCTCCCTGTCGTTTTACTAAATGAACACACCAGAGGAGCATTACCATGAGGACCTTATTGAAATACAGCGCGCTTCTTGCCGCTGCGGTGGTTCTTTTGCCCATTGACGGGTTTGCGCAGGGACGTGGACCGGGCGGTGGCGGCAATGGGGCTGGCGCGCAGGAGCGCGCCCAGGTCGAGCGCGGCCAGACCGACCGTGATCGTGATCGCATCCGTGACCAGGACCGCACTCACCAGCCTGGCGCAGCGCCTGCCCATGAAGGAACACAGGCGAAGCAGCAGAAGCAGAATCAGCAGCGCGAACAAGCCCGGGAGCAGAAGCAGGTTCATGAGCCGGGCACCGGAAACGGCCCTGATTCAGACATCTACGGCCATGAGCTGATGTCGGTCCAGGAGCGGAACCAGTATCGCGAGCAGCTGCGGCTTGTCGAGTCCGATCCTGAAAAGAAGACCCGTTTCGAGGCGCAGCATCGTGAGCAGATGCAGTCCCGTGCAAAAGCGCAGGGCGCAGTCATTGACGATGCCCGCGAGATCGAAGAAGCCGAGTAAGGCGGAAGAAGCAGTCGGGACCGGCAGAAGCCGGTCCCGTTTCGAACAGGGGAATCCGACATGAAAGCGGGTAGAAGAATAACGGCGAGTGTTGCGATCGTCGCGTTCGTGCTTGTGAGCGCAGACGGCGCAGCCCAGGATGCCGGCGCCGACCTGCGGTTTTCGACCGGCATCGAATACAGCACCGGCAAATACGGCGGCAGCGACGACATCGAGGAACTTTACGTGCCGTTCACGTTCCGGGTCGGCCTCGACCGGGTCGGTTTCCGGCTCACCGCGCCGTACCTGAGCGTCACGGCGCCGGACGACACGGTTATCACCGAGCCCGGCACGGAACCACTCCCGGGCAGCGGCGAGACCGTTACCGAGAGCGGTCTCGGCGACGTCATAGGCGCGCTGACGCTGTATGACGTGTACGTCAGCGACAGCGCCAATTTCGTTATCGACGTCACGGGTAAGATCAAGTTCGCGACGGCGGACGAGACGAAGGGTCTCGGCACCGGTGAGAATGATTACACGCTGCAGTTCGATGCCTATCGCTTTTTCGACAGGTTCTCGTTGCAGGGCTCGGCCGGTTACCGACTGCGTGGCGATCCGCCGGGATACAACCTGGACGACGTGTTACTTGCGTCCGTCGGCGGCGCTTACCTTGCCTCCGACAACACGATGGTCGGCATGTACTTCGACTACCGTGAGTCGTCGATCAGCGGCGTTGACGATATCCAGGAACTGTCCGGCTTTGCATCGTTCCGCCTGGGCAGGGCATGGCGCATGGAGCTGTATGCGTTCACGGGTCTCACCGACAGCAGCACGGACTTCGGCGGCGGAATACTATTTTCGACCGACCTGAGCCAGCTTCGTGTCACCGACCGGCAGGATTACTGAGAACCTGACGCCATCGTCTGCATTCTCGGCCGTGATCCGGCCGCCGTGACCCTCGGCGATCAGTTTTGCCACGTAGAGCCCGAGGCCGAGGTGCCGGTCGCTGCCGTCCGAACGCACGGATACCATCGAGTCGAACAGCTGCGAGCGCATCCGTTCCGGCAATGGCGGGCCCGGGTTGTGGACACCCAACACGAGCCCCGCGTCGCCGGACTCGAGACTGATCCTGATCACGTCCCCATTGGCGCTGAAATCGGCGGCGTTGTCCACGAGCTTGTCGAGCATCTGGATGAGCAGCTCGGGTGAGCCGCGCATCGTTGTCGTGGTAGCCGTGCAGTCGAATTCGAATCGGCGCTCGGGATAGACGTCGCGGTAGGCGTCCACGGTCGGCGACACGACGCTCTCGAGATCGAACGCCTCGGGCTCCCCATGCTCCATCAGTTCCTCGACCCGGCTCGCCTCGCTCATCGCATTGAGTATGCGACGCAGCCGGTCGGCGCCGTCCCTGGCACGCGCCGTGTAGTCGGCCGGCGCGCCCTCGAGGCCTTCGTGCTCCAGGTTCTCGAGGGACGACGTCACGATGGCCAGCGGCGTGCGCAGTTCGTGCGACAGCCGGGAGGCGAGCGACCTGAGGTAGTCGTTGTAGTCGGCGAGCTGTCCAAGCACGTGGGAAAAGCTGCGCGACAGGTCGCCGATCTCGTCGGCGGCGTCTGCGCTCGGCAGCGCGGTTCGAATGGCGGCGCCTTCTACGGCCTCTTCCGCGGCGCCGCTGAGTCGCCGGATGCGTCGCGACAGCCAGGTTGCGTAGCCGAGCAGTGCGGCGGCCACGAGCAGAGTGGCAACGATCGTCACGTTCATCAGGCGCGCCAGGCCTTCGTTTCTGAGGCTGAGAATCGCATCGGTGCCCTGCTGCAGCACGACGGCTCCGATCGTGCTGCCGTTGCCGGAGACGGGTTCGGCAACGGCGACGATGGCCTTGCCGCTCTCGAGACTGCGAAACCAGCTTTCAGAAGTGCGCCCGTCGAGAGCGGTCGCGATGTAGGGCTGCCGCTCACGGCCGCTCGGGTCCGGCTCGGCAAACGCGGGCTCGGTGCCCGGCTCCACGAGCGCCTTGTACGCGATCCGCAGCCAGTTCGAGACAGCGCCCTGCGACGGCTGCATCGTCGTGCCGGGCGTGCCGACGGCCGCAATACGCCAGCCATAGCGGTCCGTTATGAGCATTCGCGTTCCGGGCTGTACCAGCTTTTCCGCAAGCGAGGTCAGGTCAGGCGATATCGTGACGAACGGTCCTGGCACCTGTCCCACAAAACTCGTGCTGCGGATCCCGGCTTCACGTTCGCTGGCGGCATTGACGACGTTTATGCCCAGGTGCGTTCCGAGCAGGTTCATAGGGATCCGGGCCTCGACCTGGTAGCCGCCCGCGACGTCCTGCCAGTGAGCCTGCACGGTCGCTTCGGGGCCGAACCCGAACGAGCTCTGAAACCAGGCGATGACAGGACCGGGCGCCTCAGCGGCGAACATGAGCGACTCGCTGGCCATCGGCGGGTTAGCGCTGACCAGGACCACGCGATCCGCAGAATCCTGCCCGTCGTCGACCGCGATCGTGGACGGCGATGCGTAGACGACTTCGTTGTCCGTCACAGCGGCATACAAATACAGGTGCCGCCCGTGCAGGCCCAGTACGAACCGGATCGGCCCGTCGGCACCCCCGATCTGGCGCAGCGACTCCGCAGGGAGGGGCCAGTCGTTGACGTAGCCGTCGATCAATGGCGCGGTTTCGAGGCGATGACCGTACAGCTGGTCGGCGGGCGTATGCTTGCCGCCGGGCTCGACGGGGAACTCTTCCGGGTACCGTTCCAGCGACTCAGCCACGGCGCTCGCCGTTCCCGACAGCATCTGCTGCTGGCTCTGCCGCAACGCCGATTCCGTCTCGCGAATGAATTCGCAGCCGGCCCACGGCAGCACGAGTGTCAGCAGGCTGACGAGTAGCAACTGCCGTCTCAGGTTCATCGGGGATTCGCTGTCAGTCCGCTATCCAGCGATAGCCCATGCCGTAGACGGTTTCGATGCAGCCGAAGTCCGCGTCGATCGCCTGGAACTTGCGTCGAATGCGTTTTACATGGGAGGTGATCGTGTTGTCATCGAGCACGGCCTGCGCAGCATCCATGAGCTGCTGCCGGTTCTTCACGTGCCCCGGGTAGCGCGCCATGGCATGGACCAGCCAGAACTCGGTCAGCGTGAGGCCGACCGGTATTCCCCGCCACTGTACCGTCATCCTGTCGGTATCGATCTCGAGACTGCCGCGCGTGATGCGGCCACTTTCCGCCTGCGGCTTCTGCATTGCATCGAGACGGCGAAACAACGCCGCGATGCGCGCCATCAGGTGCGGCAGGCTGATGTCCTTGGTGAGGTAGTCGTCAGCACCGAGGCGCAGACCCGATACCGCATCGAACTCGCTGTCTCTTGCAGTCAGGAAGATGATCGGCAGGTCGGCGGACTGCGCGCGCAGTTGGCGGCACAGCTCGAAGCCGCCTTCGACGTCGTCCTTCAGGTTGATATCGATGACGACGAGGTCGGGCAGCCGCGATGCGAAAGCCTCGAGCGCGGGCGCGCGCGACTCGTAAGCATCCACGGCGTATCCCTCCCGGCGGAAGGCTGCCGCGTAGTTGTCGCGGATTGCCGCTTCGTCTTCGACGATCGCTATGCGCTTTGTCAATTCGAACTCCTCGGGACCACGCCACAATTTGCCACATTACGCCGGTGCATTGCCATGTCGCCGTCCGCGGCGCGACGTATTGGCCTGTTCCAATCATCGTAGCGCCGCTGGGAGACCCGGAATGTCACAACAAAAAGTACTAATGATGATCGCCGCTACGCTTGCATGGCTGTCGATGCCCGTCGGCAACGCGAACGAAATCTCGCCGATGGACGTGCAGTCCGGCACCTTGCTGCTGAAAATGCAGACCGGGTTCACGACTGCGACGCGCATGAACACGGACGTCAGGATGAACGTCAGCGGGCTTATCGCCCGCGTGTCGGTGCGGCAGGAATTCCGGAACGACGGCGACGACTGGACGGAGGGTGTCTACGTGTTTCCGCTGCCGGACGAGGCGGCCGTCGACCGAATGCGTCTCCACATCGGGGAGCGTTTCATCGAAGGTGAGATACGCGAGAAGGAGCAGGCGCGTAAAGAGTACGAGCGTGCGCGCAACGAGGGCAGGAAAGCCAGCCTCGTCGAGCAGCAGCGCCCCAACCTGTTCACGACGTCCGTAGCGAACATTGCGCCCGGCGAGCGGATCGTGGTCGAGATCGAATACCTCGAACACCTGCGCTACGACAATGGCACATTCGCCATGCGCTTTCCCATGACGCTGACGCCGCGCTACATTCCCGGCTCGCCACTTCCCGACCGCGAGGGTACTGGCTGGTCGCCCGACACGACGCGGGTGAGCGACGCATCTCTCATTACGCCGCCGCACGTGACGGTATCGAAAGACCACAGGATCTCGCTGCGCGCCAGCATCGATGCCGGCCTGCCGCTGGAAATCGTCGCAAGCCGTTACCATCCCGTGGAGGTTTCGGAGGACCGGGGCCGCTACACGGTATCGCTGTCCAACGACGCCGTGCCGATGGACCATGATTTCGAGCTGCTCTGGCGGCCCGTGCCCTCCGCCGTACCGCGCGCCATGATGTTCAGGGAGACCGTTGCCGGCCAGCCCCACTACCTGCTCATGGTCGTGCCGCCCGATGCCGGGCAGGACGTGGCTCTCAGCATGCCGCGTGAACTGATTTTCGTCGTGGACACGTCGGGGTCGATGCACGGCAATTCCATCGCCCAGGCGAAGCAGGCGCTCGAGCGAGCGCTGGACGGTCTCGGCGCCAACGACCGCTTCAACATCATCGAATTCAACTCCACGACGCGGGCGCTATACCACACGAGCGTAGCGGCCGATGCCGCGAACGTCAGGCATGCCCGGAACTTCGTACAGGGGCTCGAGGCAGACGGCGGTACCGAGATGCGGCCGGCTCTCAGGCTCGCGCTGGATTCGGCGGGCACGGAAACCCATCTGCGGCAGATCGTGTTCATCACCGACGGCAGCGTCGGCAACGAAGACGAACTCTACGCGATGATCGAGACGCGCCTGGACGACACCCGGCTCTTTACGGTCGGCATCGGCTCGGCGCCCAACAGCTGGTTCATGCGCAAGGCGGCGGAACTCGGCCGGGGCACCTTCGTCGTCATCAGCGCCCTGCATGAAGTCGGCGAGAAGATGGATCGCCTGTTCGACAAGCTCGGGCATCCGCAGGTCACCAACATCAACGTCAGCTGGCCCGCCGGTGCGGTAACCGAGCCCTATCCCGAGGTCGTGCCCGACCTGTATCTCGGCGAGCCGGTGACTGTCAGAGTGAGAGCGTCGGGGCCTTTCCAGCCGGGAGCCGAAGTTCGCGTCAGCGGCGACTCGGTCGCCGGCGCATGGACAACGGAATTGCCGCTTGCAAGCGACGAGGACCATCCCGGAATCGCCGCGCTCTGGGCGCGGGCCAGGATTGCCGCGCTTCACGACGAAGCGCGGCGCGGGGCCGATTCGCAGCGCATCCGCAAAGCGGTCGTCGACACCGCGATCAGACACCATCTCGTCAGCAAGTACACGAGCCTCGTAGCCATCGACAAGACGCCGGTGCGCCCTGCGGGCGATCCGCTCGCCCGCGAGCAGGTACCGAATTTGCTGCCGTATGGCCAGAGCATGAACGCGATATTCGGGTTCCCGGCGACGGCGACCAATGCGGCCGTGCTGCAAAGGCGCGGCCTCACGTTGCTGCTTGCCGCGTTGTTGTTGCTCGGCGCGGGCACGTTGCGCCGGAGTGCCAATCGTGCGCGGCTGGCCTAGGTCGCCGGGAGGCTGGGTCGTGGCCTGCGTGCTGTGCCTCGGGTTCTGGCAGCTCGGCGAAGGCGCCTACATTCCCGCCAAGGCGTGGCTGGCGCAGGAATTAATGCAGCGCGCATGGGCGCGCGCCGAGGCAGGCAGTGAGCGGCCGGCACCCTGGCCGTGGGCGGACACCTGGCCGGTCGCGAGGCTGAAGGCGCTTGGCGGCGATATCGACCTGATCGTCCTTGCCGGAGGATCGGGGCGCACGCTGGCTTTCGGCCCCGGCCACCTGAGTGCGAGCGCGATGCCGGGCCAGCGCGGCAACGCCGTGATCGCGGGACACCGGGACACCCATTTCAACTTCCTGCAGCGTCTCGCGGTCGGCGAGCCGCTGGCGGTGGAGACGGTGGACGGGAAGTCGCACCTTTACCAGGTCATGGACATCGACGTCGTGGATTCCCGGCGCAGCAGCCTGCTGCTCGATACGCAGGAGAGCGTTCTGAGCCTTATTACCTGTTATCCCTTCGATGCCCTGGAGCCGGGCGGGCCGATGCGCTACGTCGTCACCGCAAGGATGCTTTTCTGAGTGCCGCAACGCGCAGGATGGCGGCGACACTGATGGCGTCGGTTATCTCGCCGTCGTTGACCAGCTGCAGGGCATCTGCCAGCGGCAGCTTGCGAATTTCGAGGTCTTCGGTCTCCTCGAACTCGGTTTCACCCAGGGTCAGTCCCTCGGCAACGTAGACGATGCCTACCTCGTCCGTGATCGAGTTGCTGGTGTGCAGCCGCATCACCTCGGACCAGCGGGCGGCGGAAAGCCCCGTCTCTTCCTTCAGCTCCCGTTTCGCCGCGTCGAGCGGGTCCTCGTCGAGCGGCGCGCCGCCCATGGGCAGCTCCCAGGAATACGCGCCCAGCGTGTAGCGCTGCTGGCCGACGAGCCAGGTATTGCCTTCTTCGTCCAGCGGCACAATCGCGATGGCGCGGTTCTTGAAGTGCACGTAACCGTAATGATTCTCACCGCCGCCGGGATTGATGACATGGTCCTCGCGCACTTCCATCCACGGGTTATCGTAAACCGTGCGCGAGTCGAGTTGCTTCCAGCTCATTCGGCGCGCTCCGCTTGCTGCGTTTCCGCAAACAGTTTGAAGTTGTTCATCATGTCTTCGTTGCGTTTGCGAATCGCGCCCGCGAAGAAAATGCCAAGGAAGCGGAAGATGCCCCTGAACGAATGGTTGCCGTACATGGCCCAGCGCGTGCGTCCATCCCCGGCATCTTCGAAGTGATTGACGATGAGCGCATTGCCGACGTTCGACTCGTAGGTGCCGGCCAGGAAATGCGGCTCACGCCGCTCAGTGACGGTTTCGATAAGCGTCACCTTGCGGCCGTTCTCGTCATAAACGAGTTCGGCAGTGGCGCCAGGCTGACCATCCTTACCGCTCTTGCGGGTAAACGACTCGAGCGTCGGCTGCCACGCCTTCATGTTTCCCGGGTCATCGAATGCCGCCCACACCGACGCCTGGTCGGCGTCGATCACGATCTCGTGCCTGAACTTCATGCGGACGGTCCATTCCAATAGCGTGTTGCAATGATAACCTTGCCCGATGGACGCACCCAAGCCGAGGCTTACGCAGGGACCTGTTGGCAGGCACCTGGTCGATATGACCGTGCCGGTGCTGTTCGGCATTGCCACGATGATGGCTCAGGGCCTCATCGATACCTGGTTCATCGGCCAGGTGGGTGATGCGCAGCTCGCGGCGTTCAGCTTCGGGTTTCCCATTCTCATGATCGTTACCAGCGTGGCGATCGGTCTCGGCGCCGGCACTTCTTCGGTCGTGGCCCGCGCGATCGGTGCGGACGACCATCGCCGTGCGCGGCGGCTTTCGACCGACAGCCTGCTGTTGTCTTTCCTGGTCACGGCGATCATCAGTGCGATCGGTATCCTGACGATCGGCCCGCTGTTTCGACTGCTCGGTGCGCCCGACGAGCTGATGCCGCTGATCCGCGGTTTCATGACCATTCTTTATATAGGCGTGCCTTTCATCGTCGTCGGCATGGTCGGCATGGCGAGCATGCGGGCCACGGGGGACACGCGCCTTCCGAGCATGCTGATGATCCTCGCAGCGGTGCTTAACGTCATCCTGGATCCCATTCTGATCTTCGGTGTGGGGCCGGTGCCGGCAATGGGCCTGAACGGCGCCGCGATGGCCGCGCTGCTTGCACGTGCCACGATCTTTATCGGCACGCTTTACCTGATGCGGCATCGCCTCGACATGGTGAGTTTCGACAAGCCGGAGCCCGGTGAGCTGCGGCAATCGTGGCGAGACATACTGCACGTCGGCATACCGGCTGCCGGCACCAACATCATCGTTCCTGTCGGGGCCGCGATGGTTACGGCCATGATTGCACGCTTCGGGCCGGACGCGGTGGCAGGCTTTGGCGTTGCGAGCCGCATCGAGTCGATGATGCTTGTCATGTACTACGCGCTGTCGGCGATCATCGGGCCTTTTGTCGGGCAAAATTTTTCCGCGGGCAAGGAAGAGCGCATCCTGCGCGCGTTGTGGATATGCACGGTCTTCTGTATCGGCAGTGGCCTCGTCATCGCGGGCCTGCTGGCGTCGATGTCCGGCTGGCTGCCTGGCCTGTTCAGTGATAGTGAGAGCGTTCGGCAGGTTACCTCCATATTCCTGTGGATAGTGCCCGTGAGCTACGGTACTTACGGCATGGTCATGATCATGAACGCGTCGTTCAACGGGCTCGGCTACCCGATCCCGGGCGTCGTCATCAGCGTTTGCAGGATAGCCGTGCTCTATATTCCCGTCGCGCTCATCGCGATGCAGTTCTTTGAAATAGCCGGGATCTTCGCCGCCTATGCGATCGCAAATATCGTTTCGGGGCTCGGTGCCTACGCGTGGGCGCGCAATACCGTTCGCAACCGTTGCGCGGAGGAGGCCGTCTTGCGCGAAGCCGCCGCGGAGGCACGGCCGTGACGATTCGCATCCGCGACATCGATCATGTCGTACTCCGCGTCAGCGATCTCGATCGCATGCTCCGCTTCTACTGCGATGTGCTCGGCTGCGTCCTAGAGCGGCGCAGGGACGATATCGGCCTGGTCCAGCTGCGTGCCGGCCGTTCGCTCGTGGACCTCGTGCCGGTCGAAGGCGAACTCGGCCGTGCGGGCGGCGCTGCACCCGGGCGCGAGGGGCGCAACCTGGATCATGTCTGCTTTCGTCTGGAGTCGTTCGACGAAACATCGCTGGCGGAGCACCTCTCGGCGCATGGCGTGCAACCCGGAAGGGTGAGTTCACGCTACGGGGCCGAAGGACACGGTCCGTCGATGTATGTCGAGGACCCGGAGGGCAACACGGTCGAATTGAAAGGCCCGCCGGTTCAGGAGCTGTAAGAGCGATTCCCGAACTGCGACAGGCCGCACGCTCTTGCTGGAATATGTGAAATAGATCGCGGTTTGGGTCAACCACGACTGGCACTATTTCACCGTCATGTATGAAGAAACACGGCATTCGCAGCAACAAACATCTCGCCTGGCGCGGCATCTGCGCCGGGTTCGCGATGATGTCTCTGCCGTATCGGCGGGCCTGACATGACCACGCCGGGCCTCGTCATTTTGCTGACTTTCGCGGCTTACTGGCTGGGCATGCGCGACGGGCTAACGTCACGGCCGCCGGAATTGCGGGGCACCTACGATAGTGGCGAGCATGACGACCGGGTCGAGGAGTACGGCGACTTCCATTAGGCGACGACCCGGATAGGGTCCTGCGATGAAATGCACATACGGGATGTCGTCATCGGCGCCCTACAGTGCCGGCAATACACTGCGCCGATAACCGATGTGCATGCCGATACCGCGGCTCGCGAGGAACAGCAGAAAAGCGAGCCAGAGGCCGTCATTACCGAAGGGCTGCAGCACGAACCAGGCCGGGATAAACACGCCGAACGCCGATAAGACCATGATGTTGCGCATCTCGCGTGCACGCGTCGCGCCGACGTAGACGCCGTCATAGAGAAACGACCAGACGGAAACCAGCGGCGAAACGATCATCCACGGGAGGTAACGCAACGTCGTTTCGCGAACGGACGGCAGATCGGTCAGCACATTGATGAGCTGCGGGCCGAGCAGAAAGTACGCCGCACTGAATCCGGCGGCGAAGATCAGCGACCACCTGAGGCACAGCGTCACGGAACGTTCGAGCACGTCCCGGCGCCGCTGGCCGACGGCTTTGCCGACGAGCGCTTCGGCGGCGTGCGCGAGCCCGTCGAGGCCGAACGCCGTCAGGTTCTGCAGCTGCATCAGAATCGCATTGGCTGCCAGTATCAGGCCGCCCATGCGCGTCCCCTGTGCCGTGACAAAAGCGATCGTGAACATCAGCGCCATTGTTCGAATGAACAGGTTGGCGTTGATCGAAAAGAACGCCGCGTATTCGCGAAGCTTCACGAACTTGTCCATGGGCCAGTGACCGCTATGCCTGCGCAATTCGCGCGCAGCAAAAAACAGCGCGACCGCGAGCCCGGCGTACTCGGCGATCACGGACGCGAGTGCGACGCCATCCACCTTCATGCCCAGCACGAGCACGAACAGCAGATCGAGCGCAATGTTGGTCAGGTTGATGGTCAGGAATATGAGCAGTGGCACGCGGGCGTTCTGGAGGCCGAGGAACCAGCCGACCATTACGAAATTGGCGAGCGTGCCCGGCGCGCTCCAGACGCGGATGGAAAAGTATTCCAGGGCAAGTTCCCTGAGAGCCCCTGCGGCGCCCAGCAGTTTCATTGCGGCCTGCCCGATCGGCCACTGCAGCAGGATCACCGCGAAGGCGATGATCTGTGCCACGACGAGCGCCTGGCCGAGCGATACCCGCAGGCCGTCGAAATCGTCGGCGCCGAAACGCTGCGCGGCGATGCCGGTCGTGCCCATGCGGAGGAAGTTCACGCCGGTATACAGGAAGCTGAAGATCGTGCCGCCGATGGCAACGGCACCCAGGTAAACGGGGCTTTCGAGATGGCCGACGACGCCGGTGTCCACCATGCCGAGCAGCGGCACGGAGATGTTCGAGAGGATCATCGGTGCGGCGATGCGCCACACGTCACGGTCGCGCGGCAGATCGGTTGCGGTCATGCCGTTACGCTCAGAACGGTATGCCGAGGCGCCGGTACAGCAGGGATAGCAGCCACGCCGGACCGATCATCATGAGCTGCAGGTCCCTGAGGACGGGGCGCAGGCCGGGTTCGTCACGGTGACCGAGCCACAGTCCGATAGTGCCGCCGACCAGGAGTCCGCCGGCTGCGTGTGGATGCGAGTACAGCGACTGCTCCAGCCACAACTGGATTGCGGCGACACCGAGGATGAACGGCAGCATCCCGATCGCAATCGACAGGGAAATGATGAAATAGTAGACGGCAGCGGCCATGAGGAAGGCGCTGCCCCAGTTCAGTAGCGGCGATATTTCGTAAAACTGGGCCGGCACCGGCAGTGACCACAACAAGCCGACCGTTCCCGTAACGACCATGGGCACCGCAACCCAGTAGAGCACAGGGTAAGTCAGGTTGTCGTGGGTGTCGCCGTAGCGCTCGAGCCAGCCGTCGCTGTCGGTCATCGCTGCTCCCGAATCATGGCCGTATTTGACCATAAACACAGCAGTTAAGTGTGCGTTCAGTCACGCAGCGCTAAAATTTGCACTGTAAACTCACGTGAGGGTTTCAGGGAGATTTCGCTATGGGCACCAACACGAGAAAATCCTTATTTGCGGTTGCGGCTATTGCCGCGATTCTTAGCGGTTGCGAGACGCTCGATCCTTATACCGGGGAGTCGGAGACCAGCAAGGCGACCAAAGGCGCACTGATCGGCGCTGCGGCCGGCGTCGTGGCCGGCCTGATGTCGGGCGATGACGCCGTGGAGCGCCGGCAGCACGCGCTGATTGGTGCGGGAATCGGCGCCCTCGCGGGCGGTGCCGTCGGCAACTACATGGACAAGCAGGAGGCCGAGTTGCGTGCCGAGCTGCAGGGAACCGGTGTCAGCGTCACGAGAATCGGCGACAACATCACGCTGAACATGCCAGGCAACGTTACCTTCGATACGGACAGTGCCGCACTGCGGCCGCAGTTTTTCGGCGTTCTGAATTCGGTCGGAAAGGTCCTGACCGAGTACGACAAGACCGTCGTAGAGGTCGCCGGACATACCGACAGCACGGGTAGTGATTCCCACAACCTGGCGTTGTCACAACGCCGCGCAAATACGGTCGGTGAATACCTGTACACGCAGGGCATCATGGACCAGCGGATCATGACAGTGGGTATGGGCGAGCATCACCCGATCGCGGACAACTCGACACCGGACGGGCGTCAACTCAACCGGCGCGTAGAGATCACACTGGTACCGATTACCGCCAGCTAATCGGGCCTTACAGAAACAGGGGAGCGCGCCAGCCAGGGAAGGCTGGCACCGCTTTCTCTTGCCCAACAACAACAGCAACAAGGGCATCCATGCAGTCAGCCTATACGAAAGCCGACACGGGCCGATGGATCGAAGACTCTGGCTTCGTTCTTCGCCTGCTGCCGGACGACGATAACGGCTCGCGTCATCAGCGCTTCGTTATCCAGCTGCGGAGCCGGCAGACGCTGCTCATTGCACACAACACCGAGGTTGCCGAACGTATACCGCTCTCGCTCGGCGACCGGATTCATTTTCGTGGCCTGTACGAGTGGAACGATCTCGGCGGGCTAGTGCACTGGACGCACCACGATCCGCTGGGGGTCGATGATGGCGGCTGGGTGCGTTACCGGCGCAGGGTCTACGCCTAGACTGCCGATCTTGCAGGAGTGCGCCCTGGCGCGCGTCATTAATCGCGGTTCGGGAATTATTCCTACAAAAAAGCCGCCATGAAGGCGGCTTTTCTTGATCAACTGTCGGTGTTGCTCAGAGCGCCATCGCGGTTCGCAGTTTCTTTATCGCGTTGGCTTCGACCTGGCGAACGCGCTCCGCCGATATGCCGTATTCGTCGGCAAGTTCGTGCAGCGTCAGCTTGTCGTCGGACAGCCAGCGGCTCTCGATGATATGCCGGCTGCGATCGTCGAGAGTCCGGATGGCGGCAGCCATGCGTTCGGACGCGTCATCGTTGAAGTCCGCCGTCTCGACGAGCTTCGCGGGATCGGAATCCGGGCTGGGCAGGTAAGCGGCCGGCGTGAAGGAACGCTCGTCATCGGCATCCGGGGCCGGGTCGAAGATCGCGTCGCGCGCATGCAGCCGCTTTTCCATCTCCGTGACTTCCTCGGGCCTTACGCCCAGATCTGCGGCGACTGCCTGGGTCTCGTCGAACGTCAGCCAAGCGAGGTTCTTCTTCGCCTTGCGAAGATTGAAGAACAGTTTGCGCTGCGCCTTCGTGGTTGCGACCTTGACGATGCGCCAGTTACGCAGCACGAATTCGTGAATCTCGGCACGGATCCAGTGGACGGCGAACGACACGAGACGCACGTCGTAATCGGGGTCGAACCGTTTGACGGCTTTCATGAGACCGACGTTGCCTTCCTGGATCAGGTCGCTGAGCGGCAGGCCGTAGCCCGTATACCCTTTCGCGATGTGCACGACGAAACGCAGGTGCGCCAGCACGAGTTCGCGTGCTGCGTCCAGATCATCTTCCTCGCGGAACCGGTTCGCGAGCGCCTGTTCGTCTTCCTTGCTGAGCACGGGCACGGAACCGACCGCCTGGATATAGGCGTCGAGGCTGCCAACCGGTCCGGCCAGCATAAGTTCCTGTTTTTGAAGCGCTACAGCTGTGGTCATTCTACTCTCTCCCTTTGGGCTCCCAATTTTAGCACTCGGCCTTTTAGAGTGCTAATTTGCACGATCGTTCCCTAACCATGCCAGAGAAAACACGTATTAAAAGAGTAGGTTACAAATCGTTACGAAATATCTGCCGGGGCCCGGCCGTTATGATGCAATGCCGCATGCGCAGCCTGGCGCGGCCGGGAAAAACGCCTATTTGGGCTCGATCGAGCGCATGTGGCGCGCCGCCGCCAGCCAGGATCCGGCAAGGCCCAGAAACACGCCGATGGCGACGATGAGCAGGCCGTCCCTGAGATCCAGGGTTAGCATCGTGACGCCGCTCTGGTAGAGGCCGGCCAGCCGGGCAACCGTCGGCTGCAGCAGGTAAAGCCCGTACTGCACGAGCCCCAGGGCAAATAACGAACCGAACAGGCCGAACCAGAAGCCGCTCCACAGGAACGGCCGGCGCACGAACGCGTTGCTTGCGCCGAGGAGTTTGGTGACCTCGATCTCGTCACGGCGGTTCTGGATCTCGAGCCGGATCGTGTTGCCGATGATCACGATTATCGCGGCACCCAGAAGCGCGGCACCGATCATGATGGCCTGCTGCACGATCTCGAGTATCGCGTGAAACCGCTGCACCCATTCCGTGTCGACCTGCACGAGTTCGGTCTCCGGCAGGCTGTCGAGCTCTTCCCGCAACAGTGTCATTGACTGCGGTGTGTTGGCAGGGCTGGGCCGCACGACGAGCGTATGCGGCAGCGGATTGTCCGGCAGATGATCGAGCGCGCTGCCGAAGCCGGATTGTTCCTTGAATTCCTCCAGCGCCTCGGCTGCCGTGATCAGCCGCACATCGTCGACGTCGGCACGCTGCGCTATCAGGCTGGCGAGCGCCTCCGCTTCGCTGGCCGAGACGCCGGTGTCGAGGAACACGGAGAAGTCGAGCGCGTCGTCCCAGCCGGCGCTGATGGCGGTGAAGTTCTTGATGGCAAGATTGAGTGCGGTCGGTATCGCGAGCGTTACCGCGATGACGAGTATGATCATCAGGCTCGCGAACGGCTGATGCACGAGCCGGCTGAGCGACCCCCTGGCGGTTCTGCCGTGACGTCCCAGCCAGATGGTCACAGGGCCTGCGGAACGCAGCGGCGCCACCGCGTCCGAATGCTTTGTCACTGCCATCCGTCGCCGCCTCCGTGCGGGGTGTAGTCCACGTCGAAGTGCGCCACGAAGTCGTCTTCTTCCTGCCCCTGTTGCAGGCGGCCTTCCTCGAGTTCGATGCGGCGGCAACCGAGCTTGTCGATGAGCGCGATGTCGTGGCTTGCGATCAGCAGCGTGACGCCGACCTCGTTGAAGCGCCGGAAAATGCGCATGACTTCGAGCGACAGGTCGGGGTCGAGGTTGCCCGTCGGCTCATCGGCGATCAGGAGCTTGGGCCGTGTCACGATGGCCCGCGCAATGCCCACACGCTGCTGCTCGCCCGCGGACAGCGTTTCGGGGTTCTTGTTTTCCTTGTGCAGCAGGCCGACCTGGTCGAGAGCGGCGCGCACGCGTTTGCCGGCATCGCGCGGGCTCAGGCCTGCGATGATCAGCGGCAATGCAACGTTTTCCGCGACCGGGCGGTCATTCAGCAACTTGTGATCCTGAAACACCATGCCGATCTGGCGGCGGTAGCCCGGGATCTTGCGGCGGCGCACGCGATGCGTGTTGCGGCCGTCCACGATGACCTGGCCGCTCGTCGGCCGCTCGATCAGCGCAATCAGTTTGAGCAGCGTACTCTTACCGGCGCCGGAGTGCCCGGTAACGAAGGCCATCTCGCCCTTGTCGATGGACAGCGTCAGCCCGGACAGGGCCTCCTGCCCGCCGGGGAACCGCTTGGTCACGTTTTCGAACTGGATCATTGCTGCCTTGCTCAGTCCTCTCGGCCACTGGCGAGGAGTGCATCGACGAATTCCGTGGCGACAAAAGGCTGCATGTCCTCGGCTTTCTCGCCGATACCGATGAAGCGCACGGGCACCTGCAGCGCGTTGGCGATAGCGAGCAGGATGCCACCCTTGGCGCTGCCGTCCAACTTTGTCACGGTGATGCCCGTCAGTCCGAGCGCTTCATGAAATTTCTGCGCCTGCACCAGTGCGTTCTGGCCCTGGCTCGCGTCGAGCACCAGCATGATCTCGTGCGGCGCCGACTCGTCCCGCCGCGCGATCACGCGGCGAATCTTGGCCAGTTCGTCCATCAGCCCCTGCTGGTTTTGCAGCCGGCCGGCGGTATCTGCGAGCAGCACGTCGATGCCGCGTGCGCGGGCCGCTTCCCAGGCGTCGAATATCACCGCTGCGGGATCGGCTCCGCTCTGCTGCGCGATGACCGGGACGTCGTTGCGCTCTCCCCAGGCCTGCAGCTGCTCCACCGCCGCGGCACGGAACGTATCGCCGGCCGCGAGCATGACCGACATACCCTGGTCTTTGAACCGTCGCGCCAGCTTGCCGATGCTTGTCGTCTTGCCGGCGCCGTTGACGCCGACCATCAGGATGACGAACGGCCGGTGCTGCGGGTCGATGTCGAGCGGCTGTTCGACGGGTGCCAGGATATCGACGAGCGAACGCCGCAGCCCGTTCCGCAGCGACTCGAGGTCCTTGAGTTCCTTGCGCGCGAGGCTCTGCTGCAGGTCTTCGATGATGCGGGACGTCGTGTCGATGCCGACGTCGGCCATGACCAGCATCGATTCGAGTTCTTCCAGCGCGTCCTCGTCGATCTTGCCGCCGGGAGCCAGGTTCGCGAGATCGTAGGTGAGCCAGCTGTCGCCCCGGTTCAGGCGGGCGCGCAGGCGCTTGATGAATCCCTGGCGTTCGGCGGGTTTGTCCTTTTTCCCTAGCATTGCGTCTTAAAATACCCGGCGACCGAAATCGCCTAAACTGTCCGGAACCGACCCCGCTGAGGGGCCCTGGGGAAACGATGACGATAAAGCCCGGCGCCGCAAACAAGAAGCCCCGACCCGGACGGCTGCGTATTGTAGCGGGAAAGTGGCGCAGTCGTCTGTTGGAAATCGCGGACGAACCGGGCCTGCGTCCGACCTCGGAGCGGGTGCGCGAGACCGTGTTCAACTGGCTCGCGCCGCTCATCCAGGGTTCCCGTTGTCTCGACCTGTTTGCGGGTACCGGCGCGCTCGGTTTCGAGGCGCTCTCGAGAGGAGCCGCGTCAGCGGTATTCGTGGAGAACTCGCGTCGTGCTGCGAAAGTAATCGAGACAAGCGCGCAGATTCTCGACGCTTCGGGGGCCGTCATTCACTGCGGCGATGCCGCGGAGTACGTTCGAAACGCCCAACCCGCCTCCTTCGACATTGTCTTTCTCGACCCGCCATTCGCCGACGACCGGCTGGGGGATCTCTGCAGGCTGATCGACGAGCACGGCATACTGGCCCCGGGTGGCAGAATTTATCTCGAACAGGACCGCGCGAAGCCCGGGGCCCCGCTACCCGACCGCTGGCGGGTCCTGAAAGACAAGACAGCCGGCAATGTGCGCTACATGCTCGTGGAACCTGGCTCTTAGTCGACGCAGTTAGTGTGCGATACTCGCGGACCTGGGTATGCAAGCGTTACAAGGAGTGGGGATGTCTGCAGCAGCCATGTATCCGGGAACCTTCGACCCGATAACCCTGGGTCATGAAGACATCATCAAGAGAGCGGTCAAGGTGTTCGACCGCGTGGTCCTCGCCATTGCCGCGGACACGGGCGGCAAGGCGCCGATGTTCGAACTCGAGGAACGCGTCGAGCTTGCCAGGTCGGCGCTCGCGGACATTGACGGCGTCGAAGTCGCTTCCTACAAGGGCCTGACGGTCGATTTCGCGCGCGACAACGGCCTGTCCGTCATCATCCGCGGGCTGCGCGCGGTGTCCGACTTCGAATACGAGTTCCAGCTCGCCACCATGAACCGGCACCTGACCGAGGAAGTGGAGACTGTGTTCCTGACTCCGCCGGAAACCTACACCTTCATTTCGTCGAGCCTCGTGCGCGAAATCGCCAGGCTGGGCGGTGACGTCTCCGAATTCGTATCGCCGAAGGTGAAGCACGCGCTGCTGGAGCGCCTGGGCCGAAATTAAGCGGGTGCGGCGGCCGGGGCATCGGGCGTGCCGCGCCGACGCTCGAGCTCCTGCCGGATCTCGTGCGCTTTCTCCTCGGTAATCGAGAAACTGGCGATCGCCCAGATTGCGATGCCCGAGGTGACGAACGGGATGAACGCATCGAAGATGCGCAGCAGGTATATCGTCTGTTCGCCCTGGTTGCCCTCGAGCGCGACGTCGAAGCCGGTCGCATTCAGCAGGAAGCCGCCTGCCGCGAGCGCCGCGGCCATGCCCAGCTTAACTACCCACCAGAAGATCGAGCCGTACATGCCTTCGCGCCGTTCGTGCGTTTCGAGTTCATCGGCGTCAACGACATCCGCGATCATGGACGGCATCAATACGAACAGCCCGCCCAGTCCGAACGCCAGTAATGGGGCCGGCAATACCACCATCCAGGGAATCTCAGGGTTGTAACAGATCCACTTGAGCGCGTAACCCGCCATCGAAACACCGGTGGTGACGAAAAACGCCCGCCGCTTGCCGATTTTCGTGCCCAGCCAGGTGGCGAACACGATTACTATGAACGTGGTTACCGACTGCAGGGTGCCGGAATAGCCCGCGTACTTCGATCCGAGCGCCGTATCGCCGCCGAATACGTAATAGATGATCACGTAGAACTGGAATGACGCGATCATCATGAAGCCATTGAAGACCAGGAACGTCGCGGCGCAGAGTTTCAGGAAGGGTTTTGATCTCAGGGTAATCAGGAAGCCGCGGAAGAAGTCCACGGCGTTTCGCAATATGACGTTCCCCGCGCCGGCTTTCCCGGCCGACGTTGCTGCTGCAATATCCTTGAAACGTTCGCGAAGAAAAATCGCCGGCAGTATGCCGATGCCGATAACGATCACCGCGATGATGATGGAGAGACCGGCGGCGCCGTCCACCATGTTGTCGAACCAGCCTTCGTTCTGCATGATCCAGAGGAACCAGGGGGCGATCATGTACGGAATCTGGCCGATGAAGTTCTGCACACCCATGAGCCGCGTACGTTCGTGGTAGTCGGGCGTCAGCTCATAGCCCAGCGCAACCCAGGGCGTCGCGTACATCGTGTAGGCGAGGTAGAAGATCAGCGAACCCACGAGGAAATACCAGAAGTAGAACGACTCGCTCTTGTCCGAAGGCAGCTGCCAGAGCAACGCGAAGATCACGCCGGCGGCGATAGCTCCAAGGAAGATGTACGGGCGCCGGCGGCCCCAGCGGGAGCGCGTGTTGTCCGAGATATAGCCCATTAGCGGGTCGGTGATGGCATCGGTCAGACGCGGTAGTGCACTGACGAGCCCGACCAGCGCCGGGTTCATGCCGAGGCCGAGATTCAGGATGATGACCATGCCGCCGATGGCGGCTGCGAGCAGGTTGTTTACGAATGCGCCGAGCCCGTATACAAGCTTGAGATGAAACGGAATGCGATCTTCAGGGGCTGTTTCGTAATGCTGCATGGCGCAGCAATCGTCCACTATATTGACAGCGCTGTCAAACGTTGCTAGAAAAGGACTTATCGATATGGCTGCCGCGTTGCCCGGTAAAGAAAACAAACGATTTCGGGTCCGGGAATGGCTGCCGGGGGGTATCACCAGAGCTGCTGAGTGTTCGCCGCGCGCACCGATCGCGGCGGGGAATGAATGTATTGATGCACCGCACCAGTAAAGAAACGAAAGTTGACTGGCGTGGTCGCGTCACCATGCTCTGCGGCCTGTTGCTGGGATCCGCCATGACCACGACTATTTCAGTACCTGTAAGCGCTGCGGAGCAGCTCGACGAGCGCGTCGCAGACCTGCTCGGGCAAATGACGCTGGCGGAGAAAGTCGGCCAGATGAACCAGGTCCACGCCGGCGACATGGACCCCGTCAGGGAGTTTGGCGCGGCTCTGCGAGAAGGCGGGATCGGCTCGGTCATCAACCAGGTCGACGTCGACACGCTGAACGAGTTGCAGCGTATCGCCGTCGAGGAAAGCCGCCTCGGCATTCCGCTGCTAGTCGGCCGCGACGTAATCCACGGCTTCAAGACCGTTATGCCGATACCGCTCGGCCAGGCCGCAACGTGGAACCCGGAAGTCGTAAGACAGGGAGCAAGAATCGCCGCACAGGAGGCCGCAAGGTCGGGCATCAACTGGACGTTTGCGCCCATGATCGACGTTACCCGCGACCCGCGCTGGGGCCGGATCGCGGAAAGCCCCGGCGAAGACCCGTATCTCGCGAGCCAACTCGCGGTCGCGATGATCGAGGGTTTCCAGGGCGACGACCTCTCGGCGCCCGGCACGATCGCGGCATGTGCGAAACACTTCGCTGGTTATGGCGCAGCCGAAAGCGGCCGGGACTATGCGACGACCAACATCCCCGAGAACGAGCTGCGCAACGTACACCTGAGGCCGTTCCACGCGGCGACAGAGGCAGGAGTCACGACGGTGATGGCGTCGTTCAGCGACCTGAATGGCGTCCCCGCAACCGGTAACGAGTTCCTGATGCGCCAGGTCCTGCGCGATGAGTGGGGTTTCGATGGATTCGTCGTCAGCGACTGGAATTCCATTCACCAGCTCGCCGTTCACGGGCTGACTGCCGACGACAGGGATTCGGCGCTGGCGGCGGCCATCGCGGGCGTCGACATGGACATGGCGGGCAGCGTGTACGTGGCACATCTCCCTGAGCTGGTCGAAGAAGGCACGCTCGACGTCGAGGTGATCGATGCCGCCGTCACGAGCATCCTTCGCGCGAAGTTCCAGCTCGGGCTGTTCGACAATCCCTACACGGATCCCGACGCACTGCCTTCGTACGCCAGTGCAGAGGCGCTTGCGATTGCAAAGGAGGCGGCGCTGCAAAGCGTCGTGCTGCTGAAGAACGAAGACAACGCACTGCCATTGTCGAAGGATCGTCTCGAGCGGATCGCGGTCATCGGGCCGCTCGCCGACGCGCCGTATGAGCAGCTCGGCACGTGGATATTCGACGGCGACCGGGAACTCAGCGTAACTGCCCTCGAGGGTCTTCGTGAGCTGGTGGGCGATGACGTCGAAATCGACTACGTCCGGGCGATGGAAACGAGCCGCAGCCGGTCGACGGAGCCTTTCGACGATGCCGTGGCGGCGGCCGGGCGATCGGACGCGGCGCTGCTGTTTCTCGGTGAAGAGTCGATACTCTCGGGCGAGGCGCATTCTCGTGCCGACATCAACCTCCCCGGTGCACAAGCCGAGCTCGTCAGGCGCGTGCGTGAGACCGGCAAGCCGGTCATCGCCGTCATCATGGCCGGGCGGCCCCTCACGCTGACGAATATCATCGACGATGTCGACGCGATCCTGTACGCCTGGCACCCTGGCACGATGGGCGGTGCGGCGATCGCCGAGCTGTTGTTTGGTATCGAGTCGCCCTCCGGAAAGCTTCCGGCGACGTTCCCGCGCATGGTTGGCCAGATTCCCATCTATCACAGCCAGAAAAATACCGGCAAGCCCCCGACGCCGGAGAAGGTCGTGCATATCGACGACATCGATGCGCACGCGCCGCAGACCTCGCTGGGCATGACGGCGTTTCACCTCGATGCCGGTTACACGCCGCTGTTCCCGTTCGGGTTCGGCCTGTCGTACGCCGATTTCGTGTACGGCGACATTCGCGTCAGTGCTGAAGAGATTCCGCTGGGAGGAACGATTACCGTAAGTGCAGACCTCACGAATCGCGGTGACGTCGCTGCCGACGAGGTGGTGCAGCTGTATGTCCGCGACCTTGTAGGCAACGTGACCCGGCCCGTTCGCGAGCTAAAGGGTTTTCGCAGGCTGCGCGTCGAAGCGGGCGGGACGGTGAGGGTGAGTTTCGAACTGCATACTGACGACCTCGCGTTCTATGGTCGCGACAACACGCTCATGGTCGAGCCCGGCGACTTCCACGCCTGGATTGGCGGTAGTTCCGACACCGGGCTGCGCACCGAATTCCGCGTTGTCGCCGGCGACTGAATTCGATAGCGCGCAATGAGCCCCTCTAACCGGTACACGGCAACCATTGCGCTGTTCGTTGCGCTCGGTGGCTTTCTCATGGGTTTCGATGCGTCGGTAATCTCCGGCGTCGTCGGCTTCATCGAGGTCGAGTTTTCGCTCACCAAGATCCAGGTGGGCTGGTCCGTGTCGTCGCTGGCACTCACGGCGACGCTCGCGATGATGCTGTCGGGCCCGCTCAGCGATCGCATAGGCCGGCGCCCCGTGCTCAGGATTGCAGCTACGCTGTTCGCCATATCGGCAATCCTGTCGGCCCTGGCGCCGAATTTTCTCTGGCTTGTTATTGCACGCATGCTGGGCGGGCTCGGTGTCGGCGCCGCGCTCATCATCGCGCCCATGTACATTGCCGAGATGGCGCCGCCCGAGTCCCGCGGCCGGCTGGTGTCGTTCAACCAGCTCAACATCGTCATCGGTATCTCGGTCGCGTTTTTCAGTAATTACCTGATACTGACGCTGGGCGAGTCGGGCTCGGCATGGACCGAAGCGCTCAGGCTCGGCGAGTGGAACTGGCGCTGGATGCTCGGCGTGGAGACCCTTCCGGCCGTGCTCTATCTCGTCGCACTGATGTTCGTGCCGGAAAGTCCGCGCTGGCTTGCATTGCACGGTCGGGACAGCGAAGCGCTCGCCGTGCTCGAGCGTGTCGGCGGCAGCGACCGGGCGGCTGCCGAGCTTGGCGAAATCAAAGAGGCCATCGAGGCCGAGCGGGAACTGGGCCAGGTCTCGCCGAAGACCCTGCTACATCCGTCCCTGCGGCTGGTTATGACGATCGGAATCTCGGTGGGCATCCTGCAGCAGATCACCGGCATTAACGCCGTATTCTTCTATGCGCCCATTATTTTCGAGCAGTCCGGTATCGGAACGAATGCGTCGTTCATGCAGGCGGTGCTCGTCGGTCTCGTGAATGTGGCATTGACGGTGGTGGCAATGGCGCTGATCGATCGGGTAGGCCGCCGGCCGTTGCTCGGCTTCGGCCTGTCCGGAATCGCCGTCTGCATGCTGACGCTCGCCTGGGGATTCGGGTCTGCCACGTACAGCCTGGACCAGGCGGCGGCGGACGCGCTGCCGGCGGAAATCGATCGTCAGCAGCTTGCGCAGGTCGTGGACACCACGTACGACAGCGATACGGAATTTCGCGAGGCACTGTTCGGTTCCATCGGGGAGAGCACCTACAAGAAGTTCGAATCCGAGATCGTCAGCAGTGCGATAACGATGAATCCGACGCTGATACTGCTGGCAATTCTCGGCTTCGTCGCGAGCTTCGCTGTCTCCATCGGGCCCATTATGTGGGTCCTGTTCTCGGAGCTGTTCCCCAACCGGGTGCGGGGCATCGCGATATCATTCGTCGGCCTGATCAATTCGGCAGTCGCGTTCCTGGTCACCTTCATATTCCCCTGGCAGCTCGAGACGCTGGGCAATGCGGGGACGTTCCTGATTTACGGGCTGTTCGCCGTGGCCGGGCTCGCCTTCGTCATGCGCATCCTGCCGGAAACCAAGGGGCGCTCGCTCGAAGAACTCGAAACGATTCTCATCAAAGACTGATATGAAATACCTGGCAGCAATACCACTGGTTTTACTGATGACAGCCTGTACTCCCGAAGCGGACGACGCACAGCCCTCGACCAGGGTCGAGATCGCAAAGACAGCGAATGGCTACGTGCTGATGCGCGGGGGAGAGCCGTATACCGTGAAAGGCGCGGGCATGGCCAGGGACGACATCGAGCGGTTTGCCCGGCACGGCGGCAACTCCATCAGGACGTGGAGCACCGACAACGACTACCAGGACACAAAAGAACTGCTGGATAAGGCTCATGCCAATGGCGTAACCGTAGCGCTGGGACTGTCTATGACGGCCGAGCGTCACGGCTTCGATTACGATGATCCAAAAAGCGTTGCTGCGCAACTGGAGACCGTCCGCGAAGAGGTGCTGAAGTACAGGGATCACCCGGCCCTGTTGTTCTGGCTCGTGGGCAACGAGCTCAACCACAGCTACACGAACCCGAGCGTCTGGGACGCTGTCAATGACGTCGCCGAAATGATTCATGAACTGGATCCCGACCACCCGGTGACGACGCCCATTTCGGGGTTCAAGCCGGACGTCATCGCCGAGATCCAGGCGCGGGCGCCGGCGATCGACTTCATCAGTTTCCAGATGTATGGCAGCCTGTTCGGTCTTCCCGAAAAGATTGCGGCAACCGGTTTCGACCAGCCGTTCATGATGACCGAATGGGGCACAATCGGTTATTGGGAGATGGAGAAGACATCCTGGGGCACACCCGCCGAACTCACGAGTTCGGAAAAAGCGGCTACCTTCCTGCGGGCTTACAACGAAATACTGGCGCCGCTCGAAGGGCAGTTGATCGGTTCCTACGCCTTCCTCTGGGGCCAGAAACAGGAGCGCACGTCCACCTGGTTCGGCATGCTCACCGAGGACGGCGAAGAAACCGAAACCATCGACGTCATGCAATACATCTGGACAGGCGGATGGCCCGCCAACAGGACGCCGCGCGTCGATTCGATCCGGCTCGACGGCAAGAGCTACAGGGAGAGCGTCGTGCTGGAAACGGGCAAGACCTACGATGCGGTGGTCGAGGTCTTCGATCATGAGGGCGATCCCCTCACCTACAGGTGGGAGGTCAAACCCGAGAGCGAGTCGAAAAAGTCAGGCGGGGACCGCGAAGACCCGCTGCCGAATCTCGAGGGAATCCTGTCGAACGGCGAGGCTGCAAACACCACGATTACGGCACCTGCGCCGGGCAAGTATCGATTGTTCGCCTATGCCTACGACGGTCAGGGTCACGCGGCCCATGCGAATATCCCCTTCCTCGTCGAGTGAAGCGATGCCAGGAGTTCGTTCGGGATTCGTGCGACTCGCATTCCCGCTGGTTGCCGTATTTACGCTGTCTGCCTGCGGTGGCGGCGGCAGTTCTCCGCCCGTCGCGAGTCCCCCGCCCCCACCTCCGCCGCCGCCCCCGGCGGCGGTAGAGAACGTCAATATCGACAACCCCACCTTGACCGCGGTGGATAACTTCGATGTTTCCCCCGGCGATACGCTGACACTGGTATGGGCCGATGAATTCGATGCCGCCCGGCTCGATCCCGAGGTTTGGTTCTTCGAGAACGGCGACGGCAGCCAGTACGGTATCCCCGGCTGGGGCAACAACGAGCTGCAGTGGTACCTCGAGGACAGCGCGGAGCTGAGGGATGGCATGCTCGTGATAACCGCCCGCGAGGAGTCCGTGGGCGGCAAGAACTACAGCTCGGCCCGCCTCAATACCCGCGACAGGTTCGCCTTCAAATACGGGCGCATCGAGGCGCGCATTCGCTTTCCCGGGGGCCAGGGCATCTGGCCGGCGTTCTGGATGCTGCCGCAGGACGACGTCTACGGCACCTGGGCGGCCTCCGGCGAGATCGATATCGTCGAAGCTGTCAACCTGGGCGGTAGCGGCGGCAACACCGTTTTCGGCACGATTCACTTCGGCGGCGAGTTTCCTGCCAACGTGTTCGCCGGCAACGAATACCTGGTGCCGACCGACGCGACCGCAGAGTTCCACACCTACGCCCTGGAGTGGGATGCGGCCGAGATGCGCTGGTACGTGGACGACATCCTGTACTCGACACAGAACTCCTGGTCGACGGCGGCCGCACCGTTCCCGGCCCCGTTCGACGAGAGGTTCTATATTCTTTTCAACGTAGCGGTTGGCGGAAATCTCCCCGGCGCACCAGGCGCGGCCACCCAATTTCCGGTCACCATGGAAGTCGATTACGTGAGGGTCTACTCGGGAGAGCCGTGATCGCGGCTTGCGAGTTGCGTCAGGCTCAATGCGGCGCCGGGCCCGTTGATTCCCGGATCCGCAGCGTGGCGGGCACGATCTCGGTGCCCAGCAGCGGCCGCTTGCCTTGAACGGAGGCGATCAGCGCCACAGCTGCGCGCTCCGCCATTGCCGCCAGTGGCTGGTTAATCGTCGTGAGCGCCGGGTAAACCTGGCGGGCGAGCGCGATATCGTCGCAGCCTGCGACGGACAACTCTTCCGGCACCCTGATGCCGAGCCGGTCGGCCACGCGAATCACACCGGCGGCCATGTCGTCATTCGCCGCGAATATGGCCGTGGGAGGGTTCTTGCCTTCGAGCAGCTGCAGGGCGCATTCCTCACCGGACCCGATCGAGTTGTCGCCCGCCGCAACGAGGCGTTCCGAGAATTTCAGGCCGCTTTGCTCCAGCCCGTCCCGGTAACCGAGGTAGCGATTGCCGACCGCCTTATGGCTGGGGTGACCCGTAATGAACGCAATCCGCGTATGACCCAGCGACGCGAGGTAACGTGTCATCTCGGCGCTTATCTCCCGATCGTTGGTAACCACCGAGAGCTGTTTGCCGCTGCGCGTACCTGGCGACAGCCTTACCAGTGGCGTCCCCGTTGCTTCGATAGCGCGCACGATCTTCGGCATGTTGGAGAGGGGGGCGGCAAGCACGATCCCGTCGGGGCGCACCCGTTCGATCAGTGTCTTGATCTCCTTGCCGATCTCCTTCTTTCTGTACTGACACGGGTGGATCAGCAGCTCGTAATTGCTCGAGTGGCAGGCGCTGAGGGTGCCCTGCTGCATCCGAATGACGTAGCCGGCACTCGGGGTCTTGTAGTAACCAGGGTCGTCGTAGATCAGGACGATGAGGTGCGAGTGATGACTCGCGAGGTTGCGGGCAGCCTTGTTCGGCTGGTAATTGAGTTTCGCTATCGCCGCATCGACTTTGGCTCGTGTGGTCTCGCGGACGTTTGGCTCGTGGTTGACGACGCGCGAGACGGTCTTTATCGAGACGCCCGCAAGCTCCGCAACATCGTCTATCGTGACTTTCGGCATGTATATCAGCCCATGTGCGCTGTACTGCGCACTTCACCCCCCTGTCAGATGAAGATTACACTCCGATCTGACAGCGCTGTCAATCCGCAAGCAGGTTCTCGGGCCTCAGGCTGACGTCGATTTGCCGGATGTGTCCGCTGCGCAGGAACAGCTCGGCACTCACGGATTCCGGCAGGGAAAGTGCAGGCAGCGACTCCGTCCTCCCGTATTCGTAGACCAGCGTCAGCGCCGGATCAGCGTCTTCCTCGAGGCGGTAGACGACAGGCACCTGGCACCAGGTGAAAGCAAGTGCTGCAGCAGGCACCTGAATCTCCTGCCAGTCCCCCCGCACGTCGAGATAACGGAATGAACGAGGTTCTGCGGAGAACTCGATCGCTCGAAGCAGCCCGGGTTCGATATGCAAAGCCCCGTCGCGGACGCGTATACCGAGTTCACCGAAGCGCGTTAAGACCTCTTCCTTCACCTGCCCCGTCATTCCGGGTTGTTGCGCGCCGGCATGCTTCGGCGTGTGCGAATACGGGTCCATCGGGAACGCACCGTACTCGGACGGCGTCTTGTTGAAGCCGATACCGTCCCGGACGGCGTAATAGAGGGAAGCGAGTCGCGAGCACGTTTCGTCGTCGGCATCACTCGCGCGCGCCGAAAAATAGGTTTCCTGGACCGCCAGGAGCAGCTTCGACACCATGTGCCAGTAGATACTGCCGAGGCCTTCGAATCCGAACATCCCGCCCGATCGTCCCGTGAAAGCGCGATGATTGAAGACCTTCTCGTAGAGTTTCAGCAAAGCATTGCGCGCGGCGTCAATTTCGTCACCGTAGTCAGCCTGCAGTGCATCCAGACGACTATCGAGGTCGCCGGAATTGCTGAAGTCCGCATTGAAACGCCAGGTGCCTTCCGCGTCTTTCGAGACGATGCGCTCGTCGCCGGCCTCGACCATGCGTGCAAGCAGCGGGACAGACATCACGTCAGCCTCGGCGACACGGTTCTTTTCAAGAAAGCCGGGGAGCTTTCTGTCCGGGTAGAGCATGAACGAATGCTGGTCGGCACGATAGATATCGCTTTTGAAAAGCACGTCGAGCAGCGAACAGGCCTCCCGGGGCGAGATCGCTCCCGAGCTCAGGGCCGCGACCTGGCCCTCGAGCATGGGGTAGAGCGTGTCGACCTGTGCGGCATCGGCATCGAGGCCCAGCAGGTTATAGGCGTTGTAGAGCCCGTCCACGCTCCGGTTGACACTGATACTGTGATCGATTGCGGTGAGGGCGTCGTCGAGCATCTTGCGGATAGCATCCGGTGTCTGCTTCACCTTGTCGGAAAATCCTTCCTGCCTGTACACGGACTCGCGGTAGCCACTCGCCGCCAGCCCCAGCTCCTGCAAAGTCTCGAATCGCTGCTCGGGACTGACGGGGCCGGCCCCGAGCAAGGGCCGGACGCTCTCGAGCGCAGAGGCGGTATCGCCGAGCCACTCACTGACTTCGCGTGACAGGTCAACGGGTTTGGATTCTGCCGAGATGAGTTGTTGCAGGAAGCAAACGTAGCGCCGCATGTAATACAGAGTCACCATACTCAGGCCGTGGCCGACCAGGGCGTTGTTGGCGTCGTTCCATTCGGGGCGCTGCGTGTTCAGCCAGATTCCGCCGCCGAGCACGAAGTTGCCCAGCTTGGCGAGCAGAGGCACCAGCAATTTCTCGAACAGGTTGACCTGGTAGACTTCGCCGTCGCCGCCCTGCACGAGCTTGCCGTCGGCACCAGTCTCGGCGACCCGCTTATCGATGCGTTCCGCAAGCGCGTGATCAAAGACGACCGTGTCCTTCGGGTTTTCGAGCAGGTCCTCGAAGGACTTGATCCGGTAAGGAACATTGGCATAGCTGAAGACAGGCTGGTGCAGCAATTGCGCGAGGCGCGTCGGGTGAAATTGTTCAGACAGCTCCAGCAGCTTCTGCAGGTAGATGATCTGGTGGTCTCCCCAGTAGCCGATGTAGCTCCAGGGGTCGTCGGGCTCCTCGACTTCCCAGTCGATACCTTCCTTCGTGATGCGATACGGATTGTAGCCGTCCATCGTCGATGCATTGACGAACTTCGCGATCACGTTCTCGATGAACTCCGGATAGCTGAAGGTCAACGCTTCCCAGTTCTGGAAGATGTCGCGCCAGTTACCCTCGTAGGAAAGCAGCCGGTTACCCGATTCGTCTTTCAGCCGGATGGCAAAGCGGTTCCAGGGACGGCTCGGATCGCCGTGCCTGCGCCCGAAGGTGATCGGCAGGTATTCATAGCAGAGCCGCTCGAGCTGCGGGTCACCGTGTGACCGGACCGTCGAGACCAGCTCATTGAAGTCGAGCGTGTCCGGGAGGTTGCCGAGCAATGCTCCATTACGCGAATAAACGGCAAGGTTGAAGTGCCGTACGGTGTTCGAGAAGTCCTGCGATGAGACGTTGTACTGATCGTCGAATATGCCGCCGCGCAGGATATTGAACATCACGTTCGCATAATGATGTGTAGTGACAGTTTCCTGCGCCGACACCTGGAAACCATCACCCGCGGCCGCGATTCGTGCGAGCTCGTCGTCGCACATATCGACGGAGCCGGCGATGGCGTCCTCGATATCGGCTTCTCGCTGCAGCCGCCTTCGCAGTGCGACGACCCGGGCCTGCGATTGTTCCACGTCGGCCACGAACTGCCAGTGCTGCGATTGGCCCGGCGGTACCTCGACGGCCGCGTTGACGAAATAGGCGCCACGAATGCCCCGTTTGTGCGTCTCCTGCTCGATGTCGGCTCCAGTGCGGAAGGCATCCAGCTGCTCCGAGGAGAGCAATACGCGGTGCCGCTCGAGCCCGGTGGCAAAAACCGTGTTTGCCCGCAGTGATTCGCAAGGCTCCGCCCGGTCCGATACACCGGAGTAAAGCGTGAATATGCCGAGTCCGGTCGCGGCATCCAGTTCGGTCCATTTGTAAGCGTCAACCAGGTTGCTGGTATTGGTCTGCGCCACCAGCGGTGTACCTGCCGGGAGAATGTTCTGCAAACCATCGAGCACATCGACCTGCATCGGTCGCCTGCCCGTGTTCTCGAGTTCGCAGTGACGCACGAAGCCGAAACGGTCGCTCGTCATCCACGAGTAGCGGAACGTGAGTTTGAGGTCGTGGTTGACTTCCTCGAAGCAAAGCTTGTTGCCGAGCATGTTCTTGTAAAGGTGGCGGCTGACCGTAAAGTGCGCTTCGCATTCGCGGTTGAACGGCTCCCAAAGCTGCCGATTCCCGTCAGCCTGCACGCGCAACAGGGTCTTCGGCCCGGTATGCGGAAAGCTCTCGTGAACCCGGTCGACCGGGATGTAGGGAAACAGGGCCGTTTCGGGAGAGACCCGGCCCGCAGTCAGACCACCGGTGGACGATACGAAGAGCCAGTGGTCGGCGCTGGAGATCACGCTGATGAAGAAGGGTGCCATCCTGTCGACATTGCGTATGGCGTAGTAGCGCTCTCCCTCGAGCGTCACGAATTCACCGGAAACGGAGTCCCCAGCCCTGTAACCTGCGGTAACAGCTTGTTCCATATTGTTATTCCATATCCACGAGTTGCAGTTCACCGAACAGCCCGGCGTCGATCCAGCCGCGGTCTTTCGGTCCCTCGGGCACCGACTCCGATCCCACGAAATTCTCGCGCAGCTCGCTACCGTCGTTGTCGCAGTAGGCGAGCATGAGGCCCATCACCTTGCCGGCGTGAAGAG
>WOR8_10000290_pt1 | contig 74795 bp, 59 predicted proteins | sample DeeMarSeWOR38_10_FD_19890 | JGI IMG/M metagenome (IMG submission 19890)
ATGACCGAAGGGAATAAAAATCACGAAGGGTATTAAAGGCATGACATGAGGGTATGAGTAAATCGAGGTAGTACCACGAACGAGATTCACGAGGGGTAGTGCGGCAGGGCAGTGGGTATGAGTAATCCCCCTCTCTCCGCCTTCGTCCCGATTACATCGTGACTAAGGCGGACACAGTCCACAGGATTAATGAGTGAATGATTGAATGAGTGAATTATAGATTGTTAAACCAGCCATTAAATCACTCATTCACTCAATATTTTCGGGGTGTAGCGCAGTCCGGTTAGCGCACCTGCTTTGGGAGCAGGGGGTCGCAGGTTCGAATCCTGCCACCCCGACAAACAAAAGCCCAGGCTATAGCCTGGGTTTATTGTTTTAAGACTTGCCAAACATTGTTTGAGCAAAGTGGTAAAACAATAAACCAGAATGAGCGTAGCGAATAGGGCTTTTGTTTATTGAATCCAATACATGGATCACTGAAAGTAATCCTGCTTGCCAACCGAAATAGATATGAAGGTTGGCCACCCCCGCCTTCGCCCCGATTATATCGGGGTTACGTCAGGCAGGCCCGATTAGTCTCATAATAAAGTAAAACCAGGAGGCTGATCTGGCACGGCCTTCACTTCACTGGATTATCTATCTGCTTATAATCCGGACCTTACCAGATTGAAGGAATAAGTTTGTATTTGGTCTGCTGGCAATATTCTATGTATCCGGGAAGTTCTTTTTTTAATACCTCTTCCTCATTTTTAATTCTAAATACAATAATAATTGGGAGGGATAGAAAGGGTATCAGTCCCCAGAATGATCCCAAAGCCAAGGGAGTAAATAAATAAAGCAGAATAACCGCCGTATACATAGGATGGCGAACATACTGATAGGGTCCTGTAGTGATCAATGTCTGACCTTTTTCGACTTCCACCGTTCTCGAAGCATACTGATTTATTCTGAAAACATAAAAAATAGTAAAATAAGCCAGGAGAATAATCAAATCGGAAATAAATATCAGAAGTACCGGGACATTCGACCATTGATAACGGAAATCGAGCCCTGGAAGAAGGAGACCCATAAAAAAGATAAAAAACGAATATTTCTGGATTTTTTTTTGTTCCGCTTCTTTCTCGCGATGACGCATCCGTCTTTCGAGAAATTCCGGATTTTTTTTATAGAAATATAGAATGACAATACCTGCAGGGAGGAATATTATTCCCAGGTAAATCCATGCATGCCAGTATTTATATGTTCCGGCAGGTAAAAAAAAGAAAAAACCCAGGATAAAAAACACTAAAACATACCTGGAAATGAGGGTTTTTCTTAATGTTGATTTATCTATCTCCATTCTTGAATTATTTTGATCGATTTATAAATCTGATATAAATAGATAACAAAGTATATTCCAGTAGAGTTTCTATCGGCAAGGTTAACTTTGGTTTTTTTCATCCCAGGCGGTATCTTTGAGGCTGTTTCAGTCAAGGTTCAGATTGGTTTATGATGATATATCATACCCGCACTAATTTGGTCCGCTAGCTCAATTGGATAGAGCAACTGCCTTCTAAGCAGTAGGTTCCGTGTTCGAGTCCCGGGCGGATCACTATATTCATAATAACTCATTGATTTTCAGTGAGTTATTTTTTTGTGTATGGATTTGCAATGTTTAATTTGATATATAATAAGAGGATCAATGATGTTCTAGAATTACTTTTTTAATTTAAGGAACAGCTTAATCAAATTATTTATAAGCTAACTATTTGGATCGGTTATGAACTGATGAAATCTTACACCTTTTTCAGTTATCCTTTCTTTGAGAATATAAAATTTATTTGGTATAATTTTCTTATAGTCTTTTGTAAAATCTTTAATAAGCCTTTCATCCTCTAACCTAGCCAATGAATCAATTAGCTTTTCATCATCCCAATCCAAAATTATTTTTAACAGTACTAATCTAAGAGAAATTGTAATTTGTTTACTACGTCTTTCAGATCCATAATTAATATTCTGATATGATGCAATTATCAATTTATCTAAAATAAATATATGGTATGACATTAACCTTTCTGCTATTCTTTGGAATTCCTCAATTTCATCATAATCAATATTTTCATTAATCATTGAATTTAATAGAATATTCTTATAAGCAATCCGTTTTTCAATTGTCCTTTCTTGCATCACTTTTCTTAATGTTTCCTCAAGAATATCAAGAAAATCATCTTTTTCAATAAAATCATTTCTAACTTTCTATTTAAATTCGTTTAATCCATCATCCAATGAATTTATTAATTCCTGTATTCTGTTAAATTTTCTTTCAGCTTGAATATCACTAATAATAGATGTTATTGAACCACCTATTGTTGGAACCATTGAAATTACACTTTTGCCAATTGTAATTGGAATCTCCTTTTTATTCATTGCTTTAAATAAATAGCATTTTAAAACAATTAAACAAAATGAACTATCAAATAAAAAACGTTATAATATCTATTTCCTAAGATGATAATTTAGGATCTAATAGAAAAGATTTTACCAGCCTGGAAGAATAAAGTTTCTGCCATTCTTGGTACTGTAGGGGTGGGAACTGCAGTTATTTTATTATCTCTGTAAATTTGTTAATAAGAGCACAAATAAAATTTGCCGCTGCCCAGACAATAAGGAGCTGAAGAAAAAGTTCTATTGCACTAAATGTTGTCATAGCTTTGTTTGGTTTCAAATATAATTTACTATCTACCTCAAGTATTTTTGTAATCAAGGGGCCTGGTAATAGAATCATAAGAAAAATCATGCCAGAATATTAAAAGAGCTTTTTTTTAGCGAAATGAAGTATTTTTTAATCTGACTTTTCTCATTTTGAGAACTCGAATACCAATTTCACAATTACTTTTTGTCGTCAATTTATTAGGTCTTCTTCTGGTTTAATCTAAAAGCTCTTGATAAATCCACCACGGGTAAGACAATATAGGATCTATAAGAAAAGATTTTACCAGCCTGGAAGTTTTTAAGAAGTTTTTGAAATAGCATCGGGAAATTACTAAATTAAATATCTAACTTTCTTAGATCCGTACTATAAAAAATCCTGGCAATAAACACCGGGGCTTTATTTCTCAGATCACCCACGAATACATTTATAAAAGTTAATTTTAAGATTTGCAAAATTTGCCAAATATTTTCATTGTATAAGTTTTATTTTCCCGATGAAATACTTAATTTCATCAACTATCAACAAATTATAAACCAAAACACCTTATACTATTAAAGCTTTAAGATTCCGAAATTCCTTATTTATTGGATTAATTCTATCCTTGATTGTTTCAATCTCAAACTTTAAAACTATGAAAAAACTTATCAATAAAGATTTAATCGTGGTGATCTTTCTAGCTGTGATGTTTGCGATAATTTTATTTTTCATGCAGGTCGTTGCATAGGTGGGTATATAGAAAAAGGAAGAATCTACCGATAGTCATAAAATAAAAGAGCCTGCAAAAGCTGTTAGGGCTTTATTCTCTGATCCCTAAGAAATAATATCAATAAACAGATGATTTTCAATTCTGGTTCTATTAGACGTGCGAGAATCAACTTTCACCCCCTGAAGAGTGGTAGTGTTAATATGCTCTTATCTCGTATAAAATCGCTAAATATGTGTGTTTGAATCCTCATTAGATCTCAAAGACAGAGTGGGAGTGGGAGTGGGAGTGGGAGTGAGAGTGGGAGTGAGAGTGAGGGATTTTACTCCCTTTCTTTAAACTCACATACTTAATCAAAATGATAATAATACTCATTCGGATTTTATTCAACTAATTTTGATATTCTGAGAATAGAAGTCTACCAGAAATCTTAGGTTTTTAAAAAAGAGGTAAATGATTTAGTTACAAGTCAAAGCTTTGATAACTTTTAATTAATCATCATGTGTTAGATTACTAAAAAATCCTAAAAAATTCAAAACATTGATCCAAGATAATCCATTGATTTCTTTTATAATCCATTGAAATTCATTAATTTGTAAGAACCATGTTTTTATTTTTCATATTCAACCTATTGTTAAACCCTAAATTTTAAAATCATGCCTGGACTAGTTATTGACCCAGACCAAAACTCAAATGTAGAAAAACGATGTGGTGTAGCTCACATTTTTGGTGTATTAGCTACCTACGATAAGGATGCCGACACAGATATGAGATATAAACCTGCCGGATGGTTAATCAATAAAGAGAATGTCAAAATTAAACAAAGAACCGAACCATTCATGTGGCGGGATGTGGTTCCAGTAATTTATGAGATAGTTCCTAAAAATGTTGGTGGAAAAATTGATAAGGATAAGAAGGATCAAGGGAAACTTGTGAATAAATTATTTGATGATGCTGGTGGAGATGCAGGTACGCGTCAAAAAATGAAAGATCTTAATATTACACCCTATAAACCCTATGAAGAATAATCTGATCAATATCTGAAATGTTAAGATTTTAATTCCAATTAAAAGAAATATTAATAATAAAGGCCGGGATACTTTATCGATTCCCGGCTTTCCTTTAATTATAATTAATGAAACAGTTCAATCAGTGATTTTAAACAACCCTTCTAGCTAATCAACTAGCTTAATTAAAAATACCATATAGTTCAGATGGTGATTATTGGAGAGTACTTGTAAATTCTATTACTCGGGCACTTTCTTATACTTGTTTAACATTTGGGTATTGTCATAGTGCTTTTTTTAAAATACAAGGGTTACCTAATTCATTTGGAGCCATTAAAATGGGAATAAAATAAAGAACAATTGGTAAACGAAAAAATCAGACACGATAACAATACACAGATAGCTGCAATCTATAAAAAGTATCGATACGATTTTTTGATCTCGCTTGTCAACAGATATAATTGTTCACCTCTTGAAACATATCAGGAATTTTTTAAATGAACTAATAAAGCCGGAATAAACCATTATGAAGAATAATCATAAGGACATCGATCTGATAGAACGGTACCTGAATAAAAACCTGACCCAGGATGAGCGTGAAGTGTTCAATAGAAAACTTGAGGCTGACCTGGAATTCAACCGGCTTTTTTTTGAGATGGAACGTTTTATAAAAGGTATACATCTCTCAGCACAAAATACGACCAAAGAAGAAAAACTGTCAAATCTGGAAAAAGCATTACCCATTAAAAAAAAACAAGAAAATAAAGAGGAAATCCCTGTCATTCCCATGTGGGGATGGTTGATTCAATACAAAACAGTTATTGCCGCAGTTATTACACCTTTAATTTTAGTATCAATAGTAATCTTCAATTTGAAAACATCAAATGATCCTCTTCCCTTGTTTAATCAATATTTCACTTACTATGATAACCAGGGCAGTGGTATATTAAGAGGAGATAAGGATGAAGAACTACTACAGACAGCATTATTATTATATGATCGGGGCAAATATCTGGAGTCTCTTCAAATATTTGATCAGATAAAGATCAATGAAAAAAATAACAAAACGATCTGGATGTATGCCGGGAATGCCAATTTGGGACAAGGGAACACCAGTAAGGCCATCCCGATGTTTGAAAGTATCATTCAGCATAATACTGGATTTGTTTTACAAGCGAAATGGTATTTAAGCTTATGCTACCTGAAAGATGGTAATTTAGAAAAAGCGGAATCGCTACTGGAAGAAATCAAAACCATCGGAAAATATAAAAGTGAAGAAGCCGGTAAGATTCTGGATCAGATTCGAAATTGATCAGTATTGATCAATAAATATAATTTAAATCTAATTTATAACCTAAATTCCAAGATTATGCCTGGATTAGTAATTGACCCCGATCAGAATCCGACTGAAGGACGTCTCGGATATTTTATGGACACTGAAGATGGCCATATAAAGCTTTATCTTAAACTGGATGAGGACAACACTGCAGATGTAACATTACAATCGCGCTATTTTACATTCCATACACCGGTAAATTCCTATCATAAATTTGAAACACCGATCAAAATCGATGTTGAAGAACAATCTATAAATTTTAATTTAGAAATTCATTTGGTTGAAAACAGGTTAAAATCAAAGCAAATACAAAACAATTCAATTGAGGACCAACCTATAACTGAAAAACTCAATCAAACAGCAAGTGTTATTTTGAGTAAACGCGATACACAAAAGAAATATAAAAATTATGATAAAGAGGAGTCCGAAGATATTAAGAAAAGGGAAGAAAACGTCGGGCCAAGATCCAAATAAGTAAAATAATTAGTATAATACTACCAATTATTGATATACTTATTTTCCTATTAAAATACTGATCATCATTCCCCAGGAAAACAAAGGATGCCCAGTTTGAGGGATGTGCACTGTATTCTCCGCTTTCCTCTAAATACTGCAACTTGGAGGCCCTCAGGGCCTCTTTCCCCTTATTCCCTTTTTTGATTTTTTTATAAAAATTTCCCATCAGGTCAGCGGTGAATTTATCGCTTACTCGCCAGAGACTCATGATGATTGAAGGACAACCTGCATATGCAAATCCACTCGCCATACTGAACACCCCTTCTCCCGTAAACTCTTTGCCGATCCCTGTTTGGCAGGCACTGAGTACGGCCAGCTGTGTGCGGGAAAGATCCAGGTTATATAATTCATAGGTAAATAATGTGCCATCCTCTATTGAATCCGTATCATTCTTAAATATCAGTCTGGAATTACCCGCTGAAATGGAATCGGCGATCCCATGAACAGCAAGATGTAAAATACGGAAATCACTTGCCTGTTTTTTGAACCGATGTTCAGTGGCATCCTCATCGAAATAATAGTACTTTCCACGAATTGCCTTCTGAATGGCTAATAATTCCAGGGCTGTATGCGGTAATTCCACACCCTGTAGCGACCTTGAGGTTATTTCAGTATATGAATCCTCATCTGAATAACTGAAGGCGAGTAAATCATTTTTGGGTTTTTTTTCAGTACTTCTTTCGTTAAGGAGCAGGTTTGCCGAATAAACATATCCAATATTTGTCGATTGAATTAGATAGGGCAGAGTCGCATAATCCGTATATGTACTATCTCCGGATTTGGATAGGAGCGCTTCAAAAGAAACCTGTGCCAGTAAACCATCCGGGATAATAATCATATCCTGTTTTTGATTAGGAAGGCCGTATGTGTTAAGAGGCTTTTCCAGCAACTCTTGATAAACATAATTCGCACATTTAATATACGACCGGTAATCAACATCAATAGATGACATATCTGGTCCTGAAGATAAATGATGTAAATATTGGGATAAAGCATCATTTAATTTTTTACTCCTGACAATCTTACTAAAGGTATTTTTTTCTTGATCAATGGCAATTACATAGATTGCCTTTTCACCCCAGAAATATTCAATACCTAATACTTTGTTATCCTTACAATAATTCCTGAAATCACCTAATGATTTGATCAGACTGTCATATTTGATCTGGTGATAGGCAGGATAATCATTGGCTATCCTTATTTTCAGGTCATCCTGTGCTTTGTTATTTTTAAATAACCGGTCCTGAACTGCATTTATATAATTTTGATCGGTGGAATCCTGGATTTCAGCTACGTCCAACTCACGCTTCAGATTTTCATATTGGGCCCGAAGACTGTCTTCCAATGATTTTATTTCTTCAGGCAAATTAATTGCTTTTCTTTTCTCAGCGAGGGTTAAAGCTTCAAATAAAAGCATATATTTGCTTTTTTCCATGAGTATGAATGCCTTTTCAACGTATTCCAGATCGCCTGCTAACCGAAACAATTCATAAGCACAATCAATCCCTTTTTCATATTCGGGACGATAATATTCATTGATGAGAAGAAGGGAAGCATCTGTAGTAGGTGAATTCCGGGTTTCGTCATTCAACCTGTTAATCAGCAAATAGATATCGAGTGAGGAATTCAAATATTTAACCTGATCCTGATTAAACATATAATATTTTCTAAAAGCAGATGCTTTTTTATATAAAATATCATATAACCGGCTGACATCCTGTACATCGTACTTTGTGGGATTTTTATTAATATCCATGTCACTAAAATCTTCGACCAGGGTAATCAAAGCAAGCTGGTAATAATAAAGTGCTGAGTCAGGCATGCTAAACTGCTGATAACAGTCTCCAGTGTATTCGTAGCTATTAGAAAGAAATTGCTGCATACTTAAGGAGTCGAACATATTAATTGCCTCGAACAAGTGCTCTTTTGCAAGGTCAAATTGATCAGTTCTCGTAAAATATACTCCGTATAGTAAATAAGAAAAAGCCCATAATGATGAGATTTGTGATTTTGTTTGTACCAATAGATTATAACCCTTATCAAGCAATTCTTTACCACGTATTAATTGATCATCTAGAATATGCATACTCGCCATATTTAGATTTAAATAGGGCGCATATATTCTATATAAGTTTTCATCACTATCTATTAATCCGGTAGCTTCACTATAATAGAAAATGGCTTCTTCCCATTGTTCTATTTCATTATATACGTTGGCTAAAGAAATATACGTGGTTACTAATTGCCTCAGCTTTTTTTTAGGATTATCTTTCGTAATTTCTATTGATTGTTTCCCATATTGAATGGCATTCATAAAATCAAACTGTACCCTTAGACATTTGGTCAGTTCAGAATATAATCTTCCGAAAGTGTCGTGGTTTTCCGGAAGATACAAACTATAGATTTCAATTGCAGACCTGTACAATTCCTCAGCTTTAGAATAGTTTGACATTCGGTGATATAGTTGGCCTTTGAAATAATAGTTATCAGCCAGTTCAAACGCTTGCTCTCCAAATAATTCTTTTCTTAAATCTATCGACTTATCATGGTAATAGATTGCTGAATCGAAGGCATTAGTACGGGTGTAAAATAATCCTTTATACATAAAGTTATCAGCAACTGGATTGTTTTTTTTTGTTTCCAATTGGTCAATATTTTGTCCCGCCTCTGTGAAATATTTTTCTGCCTGAATATAATCCATTCGTGTTATATAGATATATCCAAGCCTATTAAGTGCGTGAATGGTATTTAGGGGATCCTCACATACTGATGCCTTCGTTCTAGCCTGAAAATAAAGTTGTTCAGCTTCACTATATTCTTCATCCATTACCAAAGAATCAGCTTTGGTATTTAGCTGTGATTTTAAAAAATCAGAATTCTGGGCCAGTGAGGAAAATGAAGTTAATACTGAACTGTTAACTATAAATAATATAATGAATATAAACCTGGAACATCGGTTAACAGAAAAGGAATATGCACTATGTAAATTCATAAAATACATAATATTTTCTGAGTAAAAAGTGTAAGTTAAAATTATATTATATTAGTTGCAATTTTTAATAAACAGGAGATTAGTAATATTTACTTATCAGCAGTTTATTACTTAGTACCTGAGCTTTCCAACAAATTTAGATTTCAGATCTTCGTCTGAAATAGATGCTTACTGGATTCTAAACATAATATTCCAATTAATTATAATAGCTGCATGTTGGTCTTTGCCCATGGTTCAAATAAGTTGAGTATCCGGTCTAAAAACTGGATTCCTTCAGATAGATTGATCAGCCAGTGTTTACTACTGTTTTGGTGGTGGAAAGGAAAAAAGCCTGATCAATTAGGATCAGGCTTTTCAGCAGGAGACAATGGTAATACCAAAACTGTTCCGGTACAATCATCACTTCTCAGGAATGTTAAAATGTAACGTCCTTACATTATTATTCGTTTCTTTTTGATCAATCGAAGGTTGATGGGGCGGTAAAAAAATATGCTCATTTTTTGTTTTTTCACTACCGTTATTATTTTCTTCAAGATAGTACAACGTCATATTGGCGCAATTTTCAGGAAAATTAATCGAATCAATTTCAACATCTTTGGCTTTAATTCCAGTCTTAACAAACAGGTCCATCAGGAGCTGATTTTTCTCTTCTGGTTTGATATGTTCCAGGTTATTGTATTTTATCTTTTTTATATGAATTCGTTGACTCAGACAGGATTTCTCCAGGCAATAGGTTAATAGAATGATAGCAACATTTAATAATAACAATTCATATATACTGATTTCGCCACCGATGGCATTGATAAAACCAACGGCAATGAGGAGAAACAAATAAGTCATCTCTTTCAATTCAAGTGCCTCACTTCGATACCGCAACATGGTGAAAATTGCGAATAATCCAAGACCAGATCCTACACTGATCAAAACATTATTGAACATATTGCCCATGATAAATATGATCAGATTAAACATGAATAATGAAAAGATAAATGGCTTTCTGACTGCTGAGGTTCGATATATTCTGAATATTAATAGAAAGGCAACCAGAAAATTAATCGCTAAACGAATAGCCAGGCTGATCAGATTTTCTATGTCTACTTGTATAAATTCCATCACTTTTATTATTAAATGTTATTCAACATGCTCAAATGCTTTAATGCTATTTTTAAAAACTTTAAGCCATTCCTGCTACTGTTGATCAGCTTTTAAAAGAAGTAAACTTCTTATAACTGATTGATTTCTGTCTATTTCCAAAAGAGACTGATAAAAGGCCTGTAAAAGATCTTCTTCAGATTCAAACTCATTTCTGACAGATAATATGGCCTCATCAATAATATCATAATCTGGCATAATTACAATTTCATCCAGGCAGATCGATTCTTCCATTAAGGCCACTTCCAGATAATTATTCCGTATCTCTGAAATTGGTACACTATGTGTCTCAAATCCCACATATGATATATTAATTGTCCTATTTAGATATTCTATTGGAATAGGAAGGTCAAATTCGCCATACCTGTTAGAAATAGTTCCGGCTACCAGGCCATCCACATAAATATGACAATCTTCTAATGGCATGTGGTTATAGCCATTTGAGATCTGGCCTTTGATACACAATTGGTCCTGAGCCCGGAGTGCTATAGGCGATAGGAAAATCAGAAGACAAATGATTAAAGTTTTCATGGCATTAAATTTGGATTGTGTTAGATCGATTCTCATTATATTGAATTTTACCTTTAATGAATGATTAAAAATAAGGTAACCCATTGACAGAGAGACTTTAATAGTTTATATCTGACCAAAAGAGAAATAGAATATTAAAAAAATTAAAAAATCCTTCTGTTTTAACACTGAGCTTAATTTTTTATATTAGATGGTCGGATGATTTTATTTTTTGCATTATATGCCAAAGATTTTTTCAAAATATAAGGGTTACCTAAGACACCTTAACCCATTAAGGTCAGAACAAAAAGCAGATTCAGTGGTAATCGAGAAAATACGGAACGGTGATAAAACTCAATTGGAAGCCATTTATAAGGCTCACAAATATGAGTTTATTAACTGGCTTACCAATCAATACCATTGTTCCGAAGATGATGCCAAGGATATATATCAGTTCGCCATCATCACCTTTTATGATAACATCAGGAATGACAAATTGAGTGATTTAAGCAGTAGTGTGAAAACATACCTGTTTGCCATTGGAAAGCATAAGGTGCTGGAGCAGAAAAAAGCTTCTGTGAGGTACAGGTACCTTGAAGATGACCAGGAAGCTGGCATTCCGGATATTGGCAAATGGGATGATGAATTGTATGAAGAATCGTTGCAACTGGTTGAAGAATGTCTTAATAAATTGGGAGAACCATGCAAAAGCCTTTTGGAACTGTATTATTTTCATGGACTCTCGATGGAAGAAATTGCTGATAAAATGAATTATAAAAACAGATTTACTTCTAAAAATTTAAAATATAAATGTGTCAATAGATTACGGAGGATATATCTGGAGGAATTAACTAAAACGGGAGGACAAAAATTATGAAAACAGAAAAAGAAAATATTGATCTCATTGAACGTTACCTGGACGAAAACCTGAGTCCGGATGAACTGGATCTATTCAGGGAAAAGCTGAATTCGGATCGGGAGTTCAACAAACTGTTCTTTGAGATGGACCGGCTGGTGCAAGGCATAAAACTTTCCGCCGGCAAAACATCTATTGAAGAAAAACTGGCAAATCTTGAAAAAGCCTTACCCTTTCAAAAGTCAATAAGAGAAGATGCTGAGGAAACACCGGTGATCATACTCTGGAGTTATGTAAAGCAATATAAGGTAGCTGTGGCTGCTGTTTTTGCTTTAATCTTCGCGACAACTTTTGTCTTTACAATTGGCGATTTCACAACAGATCCCGGGAAATTATATGCAAGTTACTTTGTACCATTTGAGAATTATGGGCTTGGCCCTCAACGATCGGCTGAAAAAGTTGATTTAAATATAGAAGAAGAAGCTCTTTTGTACTATGATCAGGGTAATTACGAAAAAGCACTTGAAATCTTCAAGCAATTGGATCCTGAAACAATTACATCAGGTACCAGGCTTTATATCGGTAATACCTATATGGCTGTAAATGATATTGAGAATGCAAAAGTGCTGTTTAATAAGATCATTGAAAACAATACTGGATTTACACATCAAACAAAATGGTATCTGGCATTATGTTACCTGAAAGAAGGAAACATTGATGAAGCTGTACCATTATTGCGGGAAGTAGAAAAACAGGGGAAATATAAAAAGGAAGAAGCCTCAAAGATCTTAGCCAAGATCGATTAATCAGATTGAAATATTTAAAATAAAGATCGAAAAAACTTAAGATATAAAAATAAAATGACCACGAGGAAAATCCCGATTGATAGAATAAGAACCAGGTTCGCACCTGCCTGATAATTAAATTCCTCCCCCAGATATACAAACGATGCCCAGTTAGCAGGATGAGCTAAAAACTCTTCCTGCTTTTTTATAAAATCCAATTTCGAAGATCGTAAAGCTTCCGTAGCGTTATTTCCTTTTTTCAGGAAGTGATAAAATTCTTCCATGATGGATGCTGAATGAACATCACCTACAGGCCATAGACTCATGATAATGGAAGGGCATCCAGCGTAGGTAAATCCCCTGGCCATACTGAATACTCCTTCACCGCGAAACTCTTTTCCAATACCTGTTTCACAGGCACTCAGGACAGCCAGTTGCGAACTAGATAAATCCATACCATATAATTCATACATATACAGGTTACTGTCATCAATGGTATCATTACCCTGTTTGAAGATTAGTCTTGAATTATCTCCATCTTTTGTATCTGCGACACCATGTATTGCTAAATGTAATATTTGAAATTCAGGAGCATCTAATTTAAACTGATTCTCAGTTGCTTTGGTATCATATAAATATCGATTTTTCTTTCCACCCATTACTTTTTTGATGGCTCTTAACTCCCTGGCCGAAAATGGCAATTCTATTGTATTTTCTGAACGGCTTTTATCATCTCTCATGACATTTAATCCCGAATAACTGAAAGCCAGAAGATTTTTCTTAGGTTCATTCTTTTCTTTTTTTGTATTTAGTAAAAGATTGATAGAGTAAGTATATACAATTGAAGTTTCCTTTATTAGATAAGGTAAGTCGGAGTAATCCGTATAGGTAGTGTCGCCCAAACTTGTAATCAATGCTTCAAAGGGTAACTGTGCAAGCATTCCATCGGGAATGATCAATAACTCAGAAACATTGTCAAATTGACCCTGTATATCTCCTAAAAGGGATCGATACATTTCATAAGCATTTAGATTATACTGTTTATAGTCTGCATCAGCTTGGGTATCATCGATTCCATATGAAAGTTGTGTTAAAAGGTTTTGTAGGGTTGATTGAAATGCTGCCTTCTGTTTTAGTTTTTTAATATCCGCTGTTTTCCCATTTGTAACGATCTGATAAATAGCCGAATCTCCCCAGAAATATTCAATACCCAGGAGATTGTTTGATTTGCAGTATGTCTTAAAATCATTTAAATCTTTTGTGAGTGAATCATACCTGATCTGGTAATATGTTGGAAATTCTTCAGCAATGCGGATCTTCAGATTGTCAATTTCCCTTACAATTTGAAATTTATCAGTTTCAAGTTTATTTATGAGCTCTTGATCCGGGGAATCATTTTGTCCTTCCTGATGGATTCTTTGTTCATAATCGACATTTAACATACGCAAACTGTCTTCACGTCTTTTGATGGAGTAGGGTAAATTGATCGATTTGCTCCTTTCTGCAAGGGCCATTGATTTAAACAACAACATGGATTTACTTTTTTCCATCAGGGTAAAGGCGTTGTTCAGATATATGGAATCTCTTGTTAACTGAAATAATTCATAAGCACAATCAATAGCTCTTTCATATTCGTTATGGTAATAATCACTAAGGATAAGCAGGGAGGCATCTTTCAGATTCGAATTTCTTGCCTGATCATTTAGATCATCAATACGGTTATAAAGGTTGAGTGCTTCTATTAAATAGGAAATATTATCCGTTAGTTCAAAATACCTTCTCCATGCTCTGGCTTTTTTATATAGAATATCAAATATTTCCCGTTTATCCGGATCATCCTGCGTTTCCGGATTAACGTAAATATCCTGATTTACGAAATTATCCATATAAATGATGAGTGCATTCTGATAATATAAAAGTGCCGAATCCTGTAAATCCAACTTATGATATAAATCACCAATTAATTCATTACAAAGTGAATAATTAAAAGTATCATAAGTTACATCTCTACGATAAATATTATTGGCAGTAAAAAGATATTTCCTGGCATCATCTAACTGATTACTTAATAAGCACTTTTCTCCACAAAGTAGAAAATAAAATGCTTCATTATAAGGAATAATTGATCCATCTTTTGTAATGGTTGAATAAAACGCATTCAGACAATGTTGTGCATTATCAAATTGGTGTGAATTTGTATAGGATGTAGCCAAATTGGAATAAACAAAGTATAGGAATCTATCCAGATTATCATGGTTTTGAATCAAATTTAGTAACTCAAGGTATATGGGTATTGAAGATTCATATTCGTCTTGACGAGTATAAATATTAGCATAAAAAAAGGTAGCAACAGCTAACCGATTAAGATTGTTAATTGAATCCTGCCTAAGAATCTGGACAGCCCTTTCGGCATAATCAAGAGCGTTCTTAAAATCAAACTGATCCCGTAAACAGGTAGACATAGATGAATATAAACGCCCAAGTAACATATTGTTGTCCTCCAAATTATCTTCGTAAATGTTCTGTATTTCACGGTATATTTCTTCAGCTGTTGATAACATATTCAAATCATCCATTAACTCTGCTTTAAAAAATAGACTTTCTGCAAGACTTAATATTTCAACAGTGTGATATTTTCTTTTTATGTTGATAGATCGATCAAAATAAATTTTTGCAGAATCAATTTTTTTGGGTCCTCTTAGCAGATATTTTCCAAAGTATAAATCATATTCCGCCTGAATAAGACTATTGGGATTATCAAGTCTATTTAAAAACTTTTTAGCTGTTTTAAGTGCTAATTTTGCAGGATTATACTCCTCAACAGAAGTATAGACATTCGCAAGTTTTATATAACAATAAGCTAATAGTTCTATTTCATGAGAATCTAAATCTTTTATTGCTTTCAGATAGTATTTTTTAGCACCCTGGTAATCATCCTTGTAGACAAATAGCGAATCGGCTTTCCTGATCGATTCATATTCGTTAATTTTATCATATAGGGGATCCTGCGCTGCAAACGTATTTATTGATAATAAAACACCTAAAAAAAGTGCAAAAAATCCATGTATCATAAAAAATCCGGTTTTTTTAATAAATGCCAGCCTTAGACGCATGATAAAAGTTAAAAAGAATATTAAAATTAGCGTTAATGACTGAATATTACAACTAAAGTGATTTTTGATATTATTAAAAAATACTAGTATAGTCCAATTTACCTCAAAAGTATACTCAAATCTGGTGGCATCTTATGAAAAAACATTGTATTTTACATTCATAAGGGATTATTCTAAAAAAATGGTGTTTCAATTTTTTTTATGAAAAGTAAATTGATAAATATAAACCGATGAAAAATTTAACGTCAAGAAGAGAAACCTTAAAAAGAATAGCAGCTGGCACAGTTATTTTGGGCATTTCAAGCCCTATCATAAAGGGTGTGAAGGCAGATAATTCCAATTCATACGATCATATTAATGAGAGGATTAGGCATTCAGCCTGTCGTTGGTGTTATAATGATATCCCTTTGGAAACACTGTGCAAGGAGGGCAGTAAATTTGGCTTGGAATCGATCGATCTGATAGGTCCTGATGAATGGCCAGTTGTAAAGAAATATAACATGACTTGTGCCATGGGAAATGGTGCCCAGATAAGTATCGCTAAGGGCTGGAACGATACGCAATACCATGATGTGCTGATTAAAAACTACATGGAAATCATCCCGATTGCGGCAAAAGAAGGAATACCTAACATTATATGTTTATCCGGTAACCGGAATGGGATGGACGATGAAACGGGATTGAAAAACTGTACCGAAGGATTGAAGAAGATTCTGGGAACCGCTGAGAAATACAAGGTGAACATCGTCATGGAACTTCTGAACAGTAAAGTAGATCATGCCGATTACCAATGCGATCACACTGTCTGGGGAGTGGAATTATGTAACAGAATCGGATCAGAACGTTTTAAATTGTTATATGACATTTATCACATGCAGATCATGGAAGGTGATGTGATCCGTACCATAAGGGATAATCAACAATTCATCGCACATTACCATACCGGAGGAGTTCCAGGTCGCCATGAAATTAATGATACACAGGAATTAAATTATCCAGCTATTATGAAGGCCATTGTGGAAACAGGATTTGCAGGTTATGTTGCCCAGGAATTTATTCCAACACGGGAAGATAAACTTGCGTCACTGAAAGAGGCACTGAAGATTTGTACTGTATAAAAAATCAGATAAAATTTATTCTGCAAATCCTTCCGAGTAAAGGAAAAGTATTTCAGTGATTTCACTGTTTTCTCCCTTGGATTTTTTCTTGTTCTCAAGCTCCAGAAATAGATAAAATTCTTTTAATTCAGGAAATTTTTCATCCCTTGGATTGATCAGATCCTTTATTCTGGGATCTCCATTCTTCATCCTGAAAATTTCCCTGACAAAAAAAGATTCATGAAGTCCTCCATCCGGATAAGTATATGAAATAGAATCCAACGAGATATGAAAATCAGTGAGGGTATCAAAATTCTTGCCACCATTTGTCGATCTTAGAATGGCGTCTTTTCGAAAAATATACTGAAGATCAAAGTCACGTGTCGTATTGGTGGTTATGGCACCGGTTCCAAGATCTCTGAGTACATTTTTTTTGCTCCACACAAGGAAATAGCCATCATATACATGTTCTACTGTTGGATTAAAATCAGGGAATTCATCTTCACAGGAGAAAAGTATCATGAAGATCAGAAAAAGCCAGTATTTTTTTATCTGTAGATTTCTCATTCTGTTTAACTCATGCCTCTACTTTTTTCTTATAACGCAAAATAGTACTCAAATTGTTTTTTATTTAGTAAAAATTGAAGTTTAAATTTAATCATTATAGCTTAGTTTAATGAGAAAATTTCTTTTGCTAGTATTTTATTTATTCTTTTCAATAGCAAATGCTCAGGATCATGATTTCGATTCTTTATTTGAACACTCTAAAGAATTTCAGGAATCAGTTAAAGACTGGCAACAAAACTATAATCTTTTCGATGAAACGGATCCTCTTGAACTAACACTGAAATCAGATTTCAGAAACCTTGTAAAAAAGAAATTTAAAGACGAGTATCAGGCTGCTGTTATAGAAATAAAATTTAATGATACAATTTCGATCGTCAGGGAAATAAAGATAAAACCCCGTGGTAACTTTCGTAGAAAGAATTGTTTCTATCCACCGATTAGACTCAATTTCCAAAAAACAAAGGTATTTCTACAACATTTAAGCGAATTTGATAAGCTGAATCTTGTCCAACTCTGTAAAAGGGGAGAGACGTTTGAAAATTATCTTTTGTCTGAATACTATGCTTATGGAATCTATAATATTATTACTCCCTTCAGTTTTCGTGTGAGACTATTGAAAATTAATTACATCGATACATCCGGGAAAAGTAAACCACGAACAAATTTTGCTTTTATCATTGAGAATGAGAAACAAATGGCTGCCAGGTTAAATGCCACACCCATAAAAACCGAAAATGTTCATTCTGAAAAAACGAACAGACAACTCTCCTCAATCTTATATATGTTTCAATATTTAATAGGGAATACTGATTTCAGTATTCGGGCATTGCACAATATTAAGTTGATCAAAGTCAATAATATTGATATGTTCGAGCCTGTTGCTATACCGTATGATTTTGATTATTCTGGTATAGTTAATGCATATTATGCTATACCACGTGAAGAGATTCCTATTAAAACAGTTAGTGAAAGATTTTATCTGGGATTTTGCAGAGGTGAACATGAATTAAAGCAAATATTCAACATCTTTAAAAATAAAAAACCGGAAATTTACAATTTGATCCTTCAATCTGAATTTCTGAATAAAAAGGAAATCAAACGAATTACAAGTTATCTTGATGCCTTTTATCAACAGATAGAAAACGAGGATATAGCGCTACGATATTTTAATGATCGCTGCCGGCAACGTTAGTATCAAGTTGCCTTAATCTATTGATACAATTTACCATGCCTCTTCCATTATGATAGGTGGTTTTCCAGTTATGTGCTTTAGGTGCACTTTTACTTCTTGGATTTGTATCCTGTCCGCTTCCATACCAGCCACCATATGTATGATCTATTAAATAAGTATTTATGTAGGTCCATTGTTTCAGGAAATAACCATAATAATTGATATCAGCTTCCGGATACAAAGCATGCATCATCAATAAACTGTTGAGACCTTCTACCTCATTCCACCATGATTTATGATGGTCAATAATAATCAAACTATCTGCTGTAACATATTTTCCTTTTTCAAAAAAGCCGCCATGCTCATTATCCCATCCTTTGTTGATGGTATGGTCAACAAGTTTTTTACAGATAGCTGCAGTTTTTTCGTCGTACATATCTAATGCCTCTGCAGCTTCATAGAGTAAAAAGGCAGTTTCGATGTCATGCCCAAATGTAACATGATCTGAAAACCAAAGATTGTCCCCGGCAGTTTCGTCAAGCTTGTCGCCAGCAACCAGAGTCCAGTCGGGATAAAAATACAGTTTCAAATACCCGTGTTCGGTAACCATTATATCCCTTACTACATGAAACATTTCTTCAAGTCGTTGCCTTACCAGGTCATCAGGCCACACATGATACAGTGTAGTTAATGCTTCCAGTATGTGTATTGAACTATTATAATCCTTATATCCTTTTACAAGGCGGTCACTCAATTTTATTTTTATGGTATCACCTGTTAAGATAGGTGCGCCATTTCTCAACAAAAATTCAAAATATCCGCCATTTTCCGGATCATGACTATAATCTTCAATCCACTGGAAGGATTTTTTAGCCCATTCAAGTGCCTTTTCTTCTCCGGAAACTTCATAGTATTGGGCTAGTGCGTAAATAGCAAAAGCCTGTCCATAAATACGTTTTTCATTGTTGAGTGAGTCAACCGGGCTTCCATCCTGTGCTACAATAATATAGTATCCTCCATAGGTATTATCCCATAAATATTTTGTCATGAATTCAAATCCCAGATCTGCATATTTTAGAAATTCCTCTTTTTCGGGATATTGCTTATACAGCATGGAAGTTGTCCAGATATGCCTTGCCGTATAAACAATAGATTTATTCTGGTTTGGCATCTGTTTCCAGTCGTATGTAAAATTTGACAGATATCCCCCATAAGCAGAATCAATAATCCTCGGATACCAGACATCAATAAGTTCTTTAAATAGACTTTCTTCAACGCTGTCTGCCATGGCACCGTAATTATAGCGAGAAGAAATTTTTTTTGCGGAATCACATGATATCAGGATAATTGATAAGAGTACAAGTATCATTCTCATAAAATCAGATGGAATTCCGGAATGATATTTTGATAATTTAAATTTAATTGTATGCATCATTTGATTACTTTATTTTCTTTTCATAATACAATTAAATATAATATATCTTTATGATTAATCGGATGATAAATATATCATATCTTTTATGCCGTATGACTATATTTTTAAAGTATGTAATAAACATGTATCTTGATGAAACGTAAAATATATTTTTTATTAGTCACTTTATTATGCCTGGAGCAATTTGTTCAAGCACAGATTCCAGTAGATTTACCGGATATCAACCCAGATTTGTTAAAGAAATTCTGGCCGGCAAATTGGATTACATGTCCTGATTCTGATCCAAAAGGTTATGGCGTTTACCATTTCAGAAAAACATTTGATCTGGAAAAAAAACCTGAAGAGTTTATTATTCATGTATCAGCGGATAACCGGTATATACTATACGTAAATGGCGATTATGTTACCTACGGACCAGCACGAGGAGACCTTGAACACTGGCGATTCGAAAGTATTGATATTTCCGGGCAGCTGACAAAAGGAGAAAATGTAATCGCCTCAGTGGTGTGGAATTTCGGGGAATATATACCTTTTTCTCAAATGACTAACCAGACTGGTTTTATAATTTCTGGTAATGGTCCTGGAGAATCAATAATTAATTCTGATAATTCCTGGAAAGTACTGAAGAATGATGCATATCAACCTATTTCAGGATTCGGAGAAATACTCAATTCATTTATTGTTGTGGGACCCGGCGATTATGTAGATGGCAGTCGATATCCATGGGGATGGGAGCAATTAAATTATGACGATTCGGAATGGCTGCAGCCCAAAGTAATTACTGGCGGTAAACCCAGGTCAGTAGGAACAAATGGTGATTGGATGTTAGTTCCCAGGGAAATTGATTTCATGCAGGTCAGCTTAGAGCCTTTTTTATCAGTAAGAAGATCCCAGGGCATTGAATTTCCGGTATCTTATTTAAACAGTGGAAATGATATACGGATTCCAGCTCAACAGAAAGTTTCCTTTTTACTTGACCAGGGATATTTGACCAAAAGTTACCCACGTGTAATCATTAGTCAGGGAGATCAGGCGCAAATCACAATCACTTATGCAGAAGCGCTATTTGATGATTCCGGGAATAAGGGTAACCGGAATGAAATTGATGGTAAAAAATTGATTGGTAATTACGATATTTTTATATCGGATGGGGGAAATTCCAGGATTTTTATCCCACTTTGGTTCAGGACCTACCGTTACATTAAGGTAGAGATCGAAACGAAAGACGAACCCTTATTGCTCCATCAGTTATTAAGTTCACCCACCGGCTATCCCCTAAAACAGAACTCTTCATTTGAATCAGATGATGAACGTTTAGCAGATATCTGGGAGGTTGGATTTAGAACAGCTAAATTATGTGCCGGAGAGATCTATTATGATTGTCCATATTATGAACAGATGCAATATGTTGGGGATACCCGAATCCAGGCACTGATCAGTTTATATGTCGATGGAACCGATAGACTCATGCGAAAAGCCATTAAACTTTACGATAATTCCAGAATATCTGATGGTTTAACCCAAAGTCGTTATCCAAGTTCCAGCTTACAGATCATACCACCATATTCATTATTCTGGATCGCAATGATTTATGATTATTGGTTGCATCGAAATGATCCTGAATTTGTTAGGTCTTATTTGATGGGAATCCGGAATGTAATGAGTTGGTTTGAAGAAAGAATGGATGATAACAACATGCTGGGTCCTTTGGAATGGTGGAATTTTGTTGATTGGGCTGATGAGTGGCCCTGGGATAATGAAAAAAGTGTAGGGGGTGTGCCCTATGGAGTTGCAGAAGGAAATTCATCCATCGTAACATTACAATTTGCCTATGCTCTTGATATGGCTGCAAAATTACATGAAGCGTTTGGTGAGGAATATTTTGCGGAGAAGTACAAGGTACTTTCCGAGAAAATTAAATCTGCTACATATTCGTTATGCTGGAATGAAGAGATATATCTACTTTCTGATTCCCCTGAAAAAAGAGACTACAGTCAGCATGCCAATATTTTTGGAATTCTTACGGATGCTGTACCCAAGGAACATCAAAAAGCATTAATTGAAAAAATTAATAATGACAAGGGATTAATCCAGTGTACCTTATATTTCAGGTTTTATCTGGTTGAAGCACTTAAAAAATCCGGAATGGCTGATCAGTATCTGGATCAATTGACTCCGTGGTATCAAATGTTGAATAATGGATTGACCACTTTTGCAGAAAAGCCTGATCCGACAAGGTCTGATTGTCATGCATGGAGTGCCAGTCCAAATTATGATCTTCTGGCAACAGTTTGTGGCATAATGCCAGGATCTCCGGGGTTTCAAACAGTTATCATTAAACCGAATATGGGACATCTTAAAAATGTTAAAGGCAAATTGTTTTTACCAGATTATAATGATAATATTGAAGTCGATTTGATCAAAAACGGCAATAAAATCCAGGGTAAGATTTACCTCCCGGAAGGACTGTCAGGTCGGTTCATCTGGTTTGAAAAAAAGATGGAATTAAAGAGCGGCCGACAGAATATCGATTTTTGATTGACACCCTACTTAAGTGTCTTGAAGTTTAACAAAGTGAATTCATTAACTTTTTAATAAAAAATAAGTACCATGGGAAGTAAGAAAAATTTTTCAAGGAGAAAATTTGTAAAAGGTATAGCACAGGGATCTTTACTCGCTGGCACATTTCCATATCTTGCTGTGAGTAAACATTCGAAAGAAACCGTTGTATTAAAGCGGGATCCTCACCCATACCAAAACAAAAAGTTCTCTGCCAACGATAAGATCCGGTTAGGTGTTATCGGAACGGGAATCATTGGTTTTTATAATATCGAATCAGCACTATCAGTGCCGGGTGTTGAATTGGCTGCTGTATGTGATTTATACACAGGGAGACTCACCCGAGCTAAGGAAGTATATGGAAATGATATTCGCACGACCAGAGACTATCGCGAAATCCTGGCCATGGATGATATTGATGTAGTACTGGTTGCTACCCCTGATCACTGGCATGATATTATCAGCATTGATGCCATGAAAGCCGGGAAAGCGGTCTATTGTGAGAAACCGATGGTCCAGGAAATTGATGAGGGTCATAAGGTAATCGAATCTGAAAAGAAATACAATGCCAAATTTCAGGTTGGCAGCCAGGGTGTGAGTTCCATTGTCATGAAAAAAGCCCAGGATTTATATCGGGCAGGTGAGATAGGTGAACTCATTCTGGTTGAAGCCGCCTATGACCGTCATTCGTCTTTGGGTGCCTGGCAGTATTCCATTCCGACAGATGCTTCACCGGAAACTGTTGATTTTGATACTTTTCTGGGGGATACAGCCAAATTGCCTTTTGATCCGATCCGGTTTTTCAGATGGAGAAATTATCAGGCTTACGGAACTGGTATTGCTGGTGACCTTTTCGTTCATCTTTTTTCCTGGCTGCATTGGATCATCAGTTCTGATGGCCCTAATAAAGTCTACGGATCAGGCGGTACCCGATACTGGAAAGATGGAAGAGACGTACCAGATATATTAACCTGCGTCGTTGATTATCCGGAGGCTCAAACACATGCCCCATTTAACATGCAAATCAGGGTAAATTTTGTTGCCGGAGGAGGAGGTGAGGGTTCCCTCAAATTAGTTGGTTCGGATGGTACCATAAAATTTGCTGGAAACTCAATAACATTAAGCAGAACTCCGTTTCCTAATAAACCGGAATATGGTGGATACGATTCACTTTTTACGTTTCCGAAAAACATCCAGGAAGAATTTGTAAAACAATTTAAAACAAAGTATTACAATGTGCCCCCTATGATGGACGGACCGAGTGAATTAATATATGAACCACCTGAAGGATACGATGATCGTAATGATCACTGGGCTAATCTGATTGCCGCTGTTCGTGATGGTAAAACTATAGTGGAGAATGCTACTTATGGACTAAAGGCTGCTGGTCCTTCACTGGCAGCAAACGAAAGTTACTTTAATAATCGAATTGTAACCTGGGATCATAGTAAATTAAGATATTCATAAAAAATTAAAGGTCATTTCATAAAAATGGCCTGGAAATCTGTTAATTTAAAAGGGATATTTTTTGCATCCCTTTTTACCCGATAGGATATCTGAATGAATATAAATAAGGTAAATCGATTATCTGCATAGATTAACTATAATGTTTATTAATAATTCGGGTTAATTTTTTATATCATGAAAAAAATACTAACGTTCATTTTTATATTGTTGATTTTTACAACCTTGTTGTTCAACTGTAAAAGAATTCCGAAAGAAGGGCCTGGTGAACCCATAGCACTTAAGTGTGAATATCAGTCTAATCCGATTGGAATAGATATTTTAAGCCCGAGATTTTCCTGGATGATCAATGACCCAAGGAGGGGTGCAGTACAATCTGCTTACCAGATCCTGGTAGCCAGTACATTGGAAATATTGACCAAGGATCAAGGTGATATCTGGGATTCAGAAAAGGTTGAGTCAGATCAATCTCATCTGATTACATATTCAGGTACAAAGCTTGAATCGAAGAAGAGATATTTTTGGAAAGTTCGCACATGGGATGAGGAAGATAACTCCTCGGAATATAGTCAACCTGCCTTTTGGGAAATGGCATTACTTTCTGCCGGTGACTGGGAGGCCAGGTGGATCGGCAAAAATGAAACAGGTCGTCCACCCAGATCAATCATGTTAAGAAAAGAATTTGAAATAAATGAAGCTGTAGAAAAAGCAAGGGTATATGTAACTGGCCTTGGTAATTATATCTTATACATTAATGGTCAAAAAGTTGGGAATGATTTGCTCACACCAGGATGGACAGATTATCCTACCAAAGTACAATATCAGACATATGATATTTCATCTCTAATATACCAGGGTAAAAATGCCGTTGGTGCTGTTTTGGGAAATATGTGGTGGAGCAGCGGTTTGGGTTGGAGAGGTGGTGTAGCCTATAGTGATGGGCCATTGCGTTTATTAGCTCAATTAGAAATTGAAACACAAAATGGACGAGAAAACATTGTATCAGATGAATCCTGGAAATTGGCCTACTCTCCCTACCTGGAAAACACTATTTATCATGGCGTCACCTATGATGCTGAAATGGAACAACCCGGATGGAATTTACATGATTTTGATGATCAATCCTGGGAGAGCGCTGAAGTATTTCAGGAAGAAAACAGACAGTTGGTAGCGCAGCAAGGTCCCCCCATTAGAATTACAGAAAAAATCACCCCAGTTGCTATCAATGAAGTGACACCGGGTGTATATGTTTTTGATTTTGGTGTTAACATGGTGGGTTATACGAAATTGAAGACTGAAGGAAGCAGAGGTAATAAGATACGGTTGCGATATGCAGAATTGTTACATGAGGGCGATACCGTTGCACAGGAAAATCTACGATCCGCAAAAGCTACAGATTATTACATATGTAAAGGAGAAGGAACTGAAGAATTTGAGCCGTATTTTACTTATCATGGTTTCCGGTATGTACAAGTAGAAGGGCTTGAGAATGAACCTGATGAGTCAACACTTACCGGACTTGTTTTTCATTCGGCAGCTGATCGAACGGGTGAATTTACGTGCTCATCCAAGATAATCAATGCATTTTATGAGAATATTTTACGGGGACAGCGGGGAAATATGCATAGTGTTCCAACTGATTGTCCTCAACGTGATGAAAGACTGGGATGGATGGGTGACGCACAAATGTTTGCACCTACATCCTCCTATAATATGAATATGGCCAAGTTTTATCAAAAGTGGATGAGGGATATCATAGATTGTCAGGCTCCGGAAGGATACGTACATGATGTTAATCCAGCAATAGTTGTTGAAGGCCCATCCAAACCAGCCTGGGGTGATGCTGTTGTAATTGTACCATGGGTTATTTACAATTTTTACGGGGATACACGTATCATCGAGGAAAATTATGAGGGCATGAAAGCATGGGTTGAATATATGCGAACCAATAGCATTGATGATATTTATATTTGGGTTAATGAAGACAGTACTTTTTTTGGGTATGGGGATTGGATTGCGGTGGAAAAATCACCTGGTCAACCCATCTCAGTTGCCTACTATTATTATAGTACAAAACTTCTCAGTAATATGGCCAGAATAATTGGTAAAGAATCAGACTATCAGGAATATGCCGATCTGGCAGAAAGGATAAAGCTGGCATTTAATGACAAATATCTCGATGTGAATACGAACAATTATGAGGGAGCTACACAAACAGCGAACTTATTGCCTCTGGCTTTTGGACTTGTACCAGAAGGTCTTGAAGAGAAAGTTGCCAAAAATATTGCGGATAATGTTTTGGCAAAAGGGAAACATCCAACAACAGGTTTTCTTGGAACAGGATATATATTACCCTTGTTAAGCAATTACGGCTATCATCAACTTGCATTTGAGACAGCAATTCAGACTACCTATCCATCCTGGGGTTACATGGTAGAAAATGGAGCCACTTCTGTCTGGGAACTATGGAATTCTGATACTGAACCACCAGAAGGCATGAATTCAAGAAATCATTTTGCGCTTGGATCCGTAGGAGAGTGGTATTACGGTTATTTGGCCGGGATAAGGTCAGTTACCGAATACCCTGGTTTTAAGAAAACAGTAATTAAACCCATGCCGGCTGACGGACTTGAATGGGCACAGGCACGTCTGGAAACCAGTTATGGATTGTTATCAAGTTCATGGAAAATTAGTAACGGAGAGTTTAATCTTGATGTCACGATTCCACCTAATACCTTTGCCGAGATCCATTTCCCCGTATCTTTTGAAAGACAAATTCTGGAATCAGGAAATGTAATTTTCATGGATAAAAAATTATCAGTAAAAAGTGATGAGTTCAAACTGATCGATAGTTCAATGGATAAAATTGTCATTGAAGTAGGTGCAGGTGATTATAGTTTTATTGTGGAATAAAAAATCAATTCAAGATCAAAATAAATTCTAAATCACCAATAAAAATAACCTGTGTATAACCGTATGTAATGGATATGTTTTTAGATGTATCGAGTGACATAAGTAAAATTTTGTCAAAAAGTACATATCTTATGCCAGAATTGATAAAGTCTTGATATGTAACTATTTATTGTCAACTATTTTTTTAATTTCGTTAGGCTAATGTCCATAAGTGAACAAATATTCCTTTTACTGTACGGTTTTAATTAGGATATTGAGAACGAGGAGTGTTTATTCAGTTCGTAGTGTATCAGTATTTAGAATATTACCTTCTACATCATAATGAATAAATATTAAGTTTGATTGGTCATCAATTCGGGTTATTTTTCCTGCGAGAAATCCACCGGTTACATTTAGGTAACGATGTTCTGGCATGATCATCTCATTTGACCATCCACCCGCATGGTCATTGCTGGCTGGTCCACAGGAATATTCCCTGATTCCTGTTTCCGTATCTTCCGAAATATATTGCCAATGTCTGTCCCCGCAAACAATATACATGTTATCGATATTTTTTATAAAATTCCTCACCTCGTCCCCCTCATACGTAAAATTATTATTGGAGTGGTTATCGAATTTATTTTTTCTGTCTGGTCCTACAATTGGAGTCGGATTAATCAATATTTTAAAGGTTGCTGAGGATAGATTTACTGAATTTTGAAGCCATTTTTTTTGTTCTTCTCCCCAGATCGTTTTTCCTGGTCTATCTGGAAGGTTATTCGGACTTCTAAAATCTCTCCCCTCCATCAACCAGATCTGGAGATCTTTTCCCCAGCGAAAAGTCCGGTAGGTTTTATCACTCATAGGAACCTGTTCCAGGAAAATTTGTTGGCCCTGTTCGAAGGTAAAATCACCCATAAATTTTGTTTCCATTCCTGGCCAGCAGTCATTTATCCACGTATCATGATCATCTTTTATAAAATAACTGCTAACAAACCGGTGAAATTTCACATTTGTTGGCAATGAGTAGGTTCTGTTCCAATGCCACCTGGCAAGGTTCTGATTTTTAGCCAACTCATCATAATAAACAATATCACCTGTATGCACAAAAAAATCAGGTCTGATTTTAAGCATCTGGTTATAGATCTTAAATCCTCCTTCAGGGGCATCTTGATCCTGATAGGCCTGACCAGTAGATACCGTAAATAATACTTCGGAAATTTCATTGGATTCAGGTGCAGTATTGAATCGGCCTCCTATGGATTCACCGATGGATTTACTGTCTGTATACCTAGAGATTACTTTTAATTCATATGTTGTTTTTGAAGAAAGATCTGTCAACCATATTTGAGTTGTATAATCCATGTCCGGATTTACACTGCTCCATTCCGATTCAAACCAATGCTGACTGTTAATGGGTTTATAATAAATTTTAACATCCCCGGTAACCCCAGGAGTAGCTCCATGAATATTATGAATATTATAACCTTCCGGGTAAGAAACTTCTGGTGCATAAACATCACGGTTTTTTGTAAGACTGTCTACGATATTACCAGTTTCAGGATCCCTGTATTGAATGATCGGAAGGGGATTATTTATGGGAGCTGGCAGAGAATCCCGTGTTAACCTGACCCATACTATGGCACTTGTATCTGTAACCTCGCCAATTTTTATACCGGTTGCAAAATAAGGGCCATCGCTTTTCTTTTTACAACTGGTCATGAAGCATGTAAAAATCAATAATGAAGATAATAATAGAATAATTGAAAAATGTTTCATTTATTCTCTACCAATCATTTTATTAAATATCCTTTTTTGTTCTTTAAGTGCTTCAACAAGATCTGCAGGTTCTGTTCTGCATTCCAGGAGTATCCATCCCTGATAGTCAATATCCAATAATAAGTTCATGAGTTGTTGATATGGATAATCCCCAACATTTAATTCTCTGATATGTGCAATATCACCAAACCGGTCCTTTACAAGGTTAAAATTATATTCCAATCCCTCTCCCTGGAGATCTTCATCATTGGAATTCCAGCATATGGTTACATTAGGGTGATCAGCCACAGCCATAATGGCCGCAATATTAGGAAGTTTGGCTGTTTCAGGACCATGTACTTCCAGTCTGATTTGTTGTCCGTAATCTGCTCCGTATTTCCCAAGTTCGTTTAGGGTATTGCCAATTTGTTCGATGGTTTTTTCACGAGGAACACCTTCATTAAACTGGTTGGGCTGGACCTTGACGCCACTCCCGCCGGTATCATGACTCAGTATGATGTATTCCTTGGTGAGATCGATTGATGCACGTAATTCTTCGAGATCAGTTTGATGGAAAAAAGTATTGGGGCCATATCCGACCAATTCCACTTGACTGTCCTCAAATCTTTGACGTACTTCCTTTCTTTCTTCTTTTGACAGGTGAGGTTCCACCCCGTGCGCATGATGATGCCTTAATTCGACACCCAGGATATTACCTTTTTCACAATTTGAGATCAATGTTGGTAAATCCCAGTCCTTACCCCATAAATAAGTACATAATCCCAGTTGCATCCCTTTTTTTACTTTATTTTCAATTGTGCAGGATACCATAAAAGGAAATGACGATATAGTAGCTGCTGCTATACCGGTCTTTTTCAAAAAATCTCGCCTTTGGTTTTTCATGAGTAAAAAATATTTTGGTTTAATTTAATAAAAAGTATAAATACTGCCTAATTGGGGAATAGTGATTTATCTATGCCTGGTATTATCTCCAAGGCATTTTTATAGTATATTTTTTTAAGCACATCATCTGGCAGATCAAGTCCGTATATTTTCCAGAAAGCATGCCTTTTTCGGTAATAATCGAAATATTCGTCAGCTGTTTCCAATACCCTGAAATAGGTTAAATATTCTTCCGGTACCCAGGCATCTTTTCCAAAGAGGATTCTATCCTGGTATTTGATCATAAACTCCCGGGCTACTCGTGGTTGCCTGCCAAGTTCTGCCAATACGGCACCAATTTCGGTATACATATTGGGCATAAGATCCATTAGCTCTCCTAAATGGGCCAAATCATGGCCATACCAGCCGAGATGTGCATTGATAAAAATGGTATTGGAATGCCTTTTAAAAACACGATGTTGTTCATCGATGATCTGTTGCCACGGTACGGGATTCGTGTCTGATCTTTTTCTGCCCGGACGTTCCTTCAATTCCAGCCATCGTTCATTATGTTCATCATGTGGTTCCCAGAAGGGTGCGGGATCAGCCGAATGGATAAGGACCGGAATACCCAGTTCAGCACATTTTTCCCAGATTGGATCGATTCTGGGATCATCAACCGGGACTCTTTTACTATTTGAATCGGTCGTTCGTAATCCAAGACTTTTATAAATCTTTAAACCACTGGCTCCATTTTTAAAATCCTCCTCAAGTTGTGCTACTGCCTTTTCCTCCCAATCATCTTTTCCTATGTCATCAAAATTGATATTTGCGAAAACAAGGAATCTATTTGGATAATTCAATCTTACATTTTGGATCATTCCCCTGAGTCGGTCTCCATTGCCTCCACTGAGGTTAACCATTACAGCCATATTCATGCTATCCATGGGATCTATAAGTTTTTTCAGATCCATGGTACCCATACCCCAATGATGACTGTGAACATCGATGAACGGGTATTTGGATCGGCTAAGTAAATGTTCAGGAACCACAAGTGTGGAATTGGGATCATATTTTTCAAAATCCATGTTGTTTTCCTGGCCATTGGCGGCATTGATAAAGATCAGTATGAAAAAGATGAATATGAATTTTTGATAAATCATGTTTGTATGAATAAGAGTCAAATATAATGACAATTTATATTTCCAAAAGTTAAAATTATTTTTAAGCATAATTATGATTTGCCTAATTTTTTAACCATCAAAAAGAATACTGAGAATAACTTGAACCAGACAATTACACTTATCACCATTGTTGTACCCAGTACGATAAATCTATCACTGTAAGACAAAAAATAATTGACTTGAAAGCGTTAGACAATGATTTCTTCGAGCCAATAGATATTCCTTATTGGTATGGGGAGCGTATAGCAATTAGTGGGAATGATTTTTTACTTTTGCCATGTAGGGCTGTAAAGAATGGACATATGGCAATCACACCCTATTTTGTCCTCTCAAAGATTGCATCCCCAGATAATTCTGATAGTCAATTGGAAATTGAATCAACGAAATTAATCAAGCAAGATATTTTTCCGGGAATGATAGAAGTCTCCAGAGTTCAAACATTTTTCAATCGTTTTATTGTTGTTAAGGGGGTTTATACCTATAGGATAGATACGGACGGCAGTATCAATTTTGTATCAGACGAGAGGTTTAATATTTTTCAGTATAAAGAAGAATTGTATGCTTTTGCTCTTCCAAATTTAGAAAGTATTACTGTAAACTATTATAAACCTCTTGACAAATTCTTTGTTAAGAAATCGTAAAATGACTTTAAGAATCATTCTGAGTACCAAGGAAGAAGTGCCCCGTTCACTTCCAATTTAAAGAGAGTACAGTACTCAAAATCTCTCATTCCATCTTCACTATTTTCGATTCGCCACTGAGGTTACTGTAACAAACTTTACCTTGTCCTTTGTACCGGACCAAACTGGCACCTGATGCAGTTACTGCAAGACTCTTATTAACAGTTAATGAAGCGTTACTGGCACCGGAAAGTTTGCTATCAAGATGATCACAGGAGAAACTGAAGTTGAAGATGCTGGAAGCGCCCGAAGCTCCAATATCAAATGATTCACAGCTTCCGGCCAAATTCAGGGTTGAGGCCCCACTTAAACTGGAACTGAGATTTATAGCCTCCAATTCACCCGTAAACGAACTTGCTCCGGATAAAAAGATATCTGCATTTTCAGCAATTAATAGATCATTCAGGATAAACCTGGAGGCTCCTGATGCTGAAAAACCGGTTACATGTCTGGTAGTAATGAAAGCGTTCAGAGTGGCTGAACCCTTGATATTGGTGTTGTTTCGGATCCTGATTTTCAATGTTCCACCAACATTATCCACTTCAATATACTGGTGTAAATTATCATTAGCTTCTATTTCTATTTTTTCTTCATTATCAGAAAAATTTATGTAAACCGTAAAGGCAGATTCTGCATCAATACGCTGATAATCAGAAAACTCTTTTTGCCGAATACTTACATCTTCAACAGGGACAACCGAATTGAAGCTATCACACGATAAAATGAAGACACTCATTAATAATGCGGGTATTATGATTCTTTTTCTCATTTTTATTGATTTAATAGTTGATAAAATTAAATAATAAGATTTATTAAATTGATTAAAACTCTATCTTGTAATTGAGCACTGGAATAAGGCCATTCATATAAATCTGTCTTATTGTATTATTTTCTGAATCATAATATTCATCCCAGACATTTAAACGGCCTGTTAGGTTTTGAATATCCAAAGAAAGGATCCACGACCACTTCGGATTATTTTTTCTATAGTTTACTCCAATATCCAACCGGAAGTAGTCGGGGGCCTTGGTTTCGAAAGCCATATCATAGAGTCGAATATCTTTTCCAGCCTCCTCAGACGCGTTAAAATTTACAGGTATTGTTCGGTATCCGCCTCTCCAGATGAGTCGAAGGTTAGTACCAATTACATTCCGGTTTTGTCTGCCTACCATAAATTCTTTGCCTCCTACGAGATTAAAAATATATTTACTATTAAACACGGTATTTCGTTCAACACCATCAGGCATGGTATACTTCGATTCAAAAAGTGAGGCGGTTCCCAATAAATAATAATTATTAGAAAAGTATTTTTCGAGTGTGATCTCAAGCCCATAATTCCTGCCAGTTCCTTCATTAGCCAATTCTTCATTGGTGAAACCACTCATGAAATTCAACGCTGAACCTGTCCCTGTCGTGTCATTTAGTAGTACTGGAACCTCAAATAAGTACTGGTAATAGGCTTCTATTCTGAAATGAAAATCTTTTGCAAAATTCCAGTCATATCCAATCACATTATGCAAGGCGCGGGTCATTTTGAGATTTCTGTTAGGAGTATTAACACTTCCATCAGAAAGTTGCTTCTCAGCCAGGTAAATTGAAGCCGTCTCAGAAGTACTATGTAAACCTATGCCAAGACTGAAACTGTGGCTTTCATTTAATCGCCATTTGGCACCAATCCTGGGTTCAAAAGAATGATCTTCGTTTAACACCAGGTAGGTATAATGAATTCCTGAATTGATATCAAAGCTTGAATTGATCCTCCATTTCCATTGAAAATAGGCCTGATACCTGGTCGTATTTCCGGTATTTTTAATATTGGTTTCTAAAACATGGTCATCATAATTAAACTCTTTAGCGAACAAATCAAAATTCTGGTAGGCATAGATAAGGCCTGTACGGATCGTATTTTTTGCATTGAATTTATGGTTAAGTAACGAACTTACTGTGAGTGTTCGGTAGGAAAAATTCTCATCAAGTGTTATTGATGGGATTAATTCATAGCTCAGTGAATCAACAATGACGGAATTATTGGTATAAGATAATGCAGCCACAGTTTTCAAATAGGTCTTATTATTTTTAAATAAAAAATTATGGCTGATACCCGTCACACCAAGGATATGTTTTTCGGTATCACCATACGGATCGCTGCGATATTCCCACTTTGCTGTATCCATTTCAGCCAGGTTGGCAGCTTTGCTGATTCCACCCAGGCCCCAAACGTTGAAACGTCCAAATTTTTTTGTTGGCAGGTTTATATTGAATGATAAATCTTGCCACTCCGGAGAAATATCTGTGCCTCCGATGGATATTCCGAAGTTATTTAATATGGCTGTTGTTGAGTAACGGTAATTAACCAGATATGAAGCTTCTGAGTTTTTAGACAAAGGACCTTCCAATGCAGCCTGAACGCCCAAAATCCCAGCCTGAAAGGTATATTCTTTCTTATCAAAATTACCTGTACGCAATTTTAAGTCAAAAACACTGGAAATCGCATTACCATATTCTGCCGGGAAAGCACTTGTTAAAAAATCCGAATCATCAAGAACCTGTGTACTGAGTGCGCAAACGCCTCCACCGGCACCTCCTTCTCCATTACTGAAATGATTTGGATTTGGAATCTCAATACCTTCCATTCGCCATAACATGCCACGAGGTGTATTACCCCTTACAACGATCTCATTATTTTCATCATCAACGGAAGAAACACCAGCATAGGATTGTATAGTCCTGCCTGGATCATTGATACCTGCCGCAATTCTTGATGTGGATTCAACCGTCAAACGTTGCGAACTGATTGAAATCATATTATTAATGGGCTCACTTAGTATTTCTTCAGGCTTAATCACTATTTCCTCCATTTCATTCACAGCTTCCTGCATCTGAACATTTATCATCACTTCCGGACCAGTAGTGACAGGAACATCATTCAGGTATATGTCTTCATATCCGATATAGGATATTTTAATGCTTTGGCGACCAATTGGAACATTCGTAAGCTTATAATTTCCATCCTGGTCTGAAACGACCCCTATGATAGGATCTGGTCCGATCAGGATTACATAAGCGCCGATAAGAGGAGCCTGGGTATCGACATCAGTAACTTTACCTTTTATCGACTGGGTAAATTGTTGCGCCTGTGTTATTGGAGCGGTTAGAAATGAAACGGTTAGAATAAAAAATATGGTTTTGGTCATGGTTGTTATTTTGAGTTTTGAAAGAAAGACAATTATTGTATTAATTACCCTTACTGAGTATGGAACATATTTTCGATTTTTTCTTAAAAATATGATCCTCCCTTCTGTTTTCCCTGTTTTTAAATGATAACTCGTTCTTATCCTGATAGAATTGATCGGGATGACGCTTGTATTCCTATCATTATTTGATTTGTAATTTAAAATGATTGATATATTAAAGTTTTTCACAGAATTTTTAATGGGTTAAAATTAGGTAGCTGGCAGCTTTAAATCGACCGAATAAAAAAGTCGAGCCAATTTGTTAAAGGAAAATCAGTTCGACTTTTTGTCAGGCGGCTGAACGCCAGCTCTTTTTCCGATATTCTGTGGGGGTTAATCCAGTATATATTTTAAAAGTTGTGTTGAATGACGATTTCGAGTTAAAACCTACTTCGTATAAAATTTCGAGAATGGTCATGTCGTTATTTCCGGGATTCTCAAGGATTTCCATTGCCTTTTCAATCCGGTATTCATTCACAAAATCGAAAAAATGTTTATTAAGTTTATGATTAATAAATATGGATAATTCACGAAGGGGAATTTTCAATTGATCGGCCAGATCTGCTATACTCAAGGATGCATTGAGATAGGGTTTTTGCGAAAGCATGTAATTGTTCAGATCTTCCGCAAATTTCTTATCCTCCTCAGACTCCATTAGTTGCTTTTGGGATGAAAATTCCGATCTTTCAATATTCCTGACCATATCCCTTACCAATTGTACATGGCTGTAGACACCCGTGAATAACCCTGGATTTTGTAGTGATTTGATCAGGAGCCAACTTATGAAAATCAATATAAAGATGAGTACAATTTCCAGTGCCAGATCAAGATAAGCCAAATTAAATAACAGTATAATATTTTTTATCAATGATATGAATGAAACTGTTAAAAGTAATATAGCGAACTGCATTAGCCATCTGTAATTTCCTAAAACAGGAATAGAGTAATTTTCAGTCAATATTTGCTTGTATTTTTTCAGCATTAAAAAAATCAGAACAAAATAGGTAAATATCTGAATGTAAATGACCAGGTAAATAAATTTATTAAGTCTACTTTGAATGAGTTGTTGATCGGCTCTTAATAATGTTTCATTAATTACTATCACGTAATAGCTTCGGATCATGGCAATATTTGCAATCAGGTATGGGAGAATATGTAACCAGGTAATCCTCGTGATCTTAAAATCACAGTAAATGGAGGATTTGATGAATAGATATAAAAGTGGGAAAAAAAAATACTGTGGTACTGATAATCATACCGGCAATTGGTGAAACCGGGTATATTAAATTAGATATATAATTAGCACTTGTATCTATCGCATTAAAAAATAAAATCAGTGCTAGCAGAATATTGCTAAGTTTTCTTTCGGTTTTTGCTGAAAGCAGAAAGAAGATAAACAATACAGCAATGAAATCGAAAATAATGGGCAGTATATTGTAAAAGGTAAATTCCATACAAAATTGAGATGCTTCAAATGCAGCAAATTAAATTGGGAGCATTATAATATTAAATTCTAAGCTTCTGGCGTTATTCAATCTTCCGATTTATCGAAGCAGACAGGATGACAGGTGAACTCAATAACCAGGTTGATTTTTACAAACATACAATAACGGGAGTTAATTTTTCTAATCAAAATACCTATTAAATTATTACACATGATAACTCAATTAACAGGAATTATCAACACTTCCACCCGTCGGTTGATTTGATTTTCTTCACCCCGGGGAAAACTTTCAAGTGGCTGACTTTCCCCGAAATACCTGGTACGCATGATCTTTCCGGGAATGCCTTTACTTTGAAAAAAGGTTTTTACATTCTCGACCCGTTTTCTGGAAAGATCAAGGTTATAGGCGTCACTACCCAGCTGATCGGCATGACCCGTTAATAGTACCCTGGATTTTTTGTGGTCGAACAGATAAGAGACAATGGAATCCATTTTGAACAGTTCAGAATCCCTGATCACGGATTCATCCAGGTCAAAAAAGATTAACTCTGAATTCATTTTTTTTAAAAGATCCCTGCTTTCTATTTTGGTGATATTATCAAAATCCCGGATATCAATTTCTTCGGTAAAATTTCTGTAATCTTTTGCAATTATTTCCTTTATATAACGCTCATTTACTTTTTGAACGACTATCAAGTATTCTCCAGACAACGCATTGCTTTTTGCTTTGGCTACCAATCGTTCATTTTGCTTGTTGATAATTCTAATTTCTGCTTCCAGAGGATTACCATAATAATCTGTCACAAATCCACTGATCAACAGAGTTGGTAAAGGTTTTAATAACTGATCCGGATTCTTTAGCCTCACATGCAATATATCTGCATCCTGGGTATAAAAGATATCGGTTCCTTCGGCGTTCATCGTAAAACCAAAATCATCTTTAACTGTATTAAAAGTTGAGCCTAGATTAATGATCACACCATGGTTTCCTTCCTCATCGATGACCGTTTTGAAAATATCCAACCCCCCAAATCCATTGTGCCCGGAAGATGAAAAAAACAAAGTCCTGCTGTCAGCAGCAATAAATACTGATCTTTCATCGGCTTTGGTACTAAGTGACATTTTCCTTGGGTAAGTCCATTGCTCATTCTTTTTGAAACTGATGTGCAAATCCATGGGTTCATTGTACCACTTCCCGGAAGCAAAGATGAATATGTTTCCGTCAGGAGATAGACTCGAACCATCAGTAGCGTAATACCAATCATTTTTCTCTATCTGATCTGTGAAAAAACGATGTATGTTACCTCCCAAAGCAGCCGGTTTACCCCATACATTGCCAAATAATTCAGATCGATAATACGGCCCTCCGCTTGTTTCCCAACCATCTTTCCAGCTTTGGAAAATAACAAATTGTCCATCCGGTGTAACATTCGGCTCATCTTCTCCCATAGAGGTATTGATTGTCGGTCCAAGGTTGACAGGATCGGACCAGTTACCGTCAATCAATTTACTGTAATAAATATCCCCATCAGCTTCAGTCCGCCCTCTATATCTGGTATAATCCGGATTATTCCAGGATTCTCCACCACGTCCGGACATGAAAAACAGGTACTTCCCATCAGGTGTAAGACAGGGGTTGGTTTCACGGCTAGTACTGTTCAAAATATCCAATCGCTGTATGTTGTGGGGTTCGAGGTCCGTAATGGTCAGTATTTCCTGTTGCCCATTTGAAATTTCTATTGTAAAGTACAGCAGAAAAAAAAATATCGTGACTTTATGGATCATTCTGATTGTGTTATCAAATAAATAACGAAAAAATATCAATAATTACATTAATTTAATTTAATTAGTCGTTGATAAGTAATATTTCCCGATTAGTATACATGCAATTCCGGTAGAATATTTTTTTTATCATGGATTTAACTCACCACCAATTTGTTTACAGAATATTGTGTTTCCTGATGGTACTTTTAAACCTCAACGCTGAAAATACTACAATTGCAAATGCAGATTCAATTAGGAAAGGAAGCAGCTGGCTTAAGATACCGTCAGTATATTCAATTATTCCGGGAGAGGATCATCGAGAGTATAAACAAAAACTCGTTCTTATCACAATATTTAGTAGTGAGCGTTCAAATAAGTACAGATTACGCGAATCTTAACGGGTATGAAAAAGAAGATAAAAATATTTTTGAAAGAACTTGAAACTGAATTACATGGCAATATCCTGCCCTATTGGTCTGGCCAAATGGTTGATAATGAAAACAAGGGTTTTTATGGTAGGATTGACGGGAATAACACGGTCCATGCTTCTGCAGCAAAAGGAAGTGTACTAAATGCCCGGATTCTGTGGACCTTTTCCGCTGCGTTTAATGCCACTCATGAGGAGGATTATTTAAATATGGCCAATAAGGCATATGATTATTGCACAAAATATTTCATTAACAGAGAGAAGGGAGGTGTATACTGGCTGATTGATTACAAAGGGAATCCAATTGAGAAAAAAAATCAGATTTATGCACTCGCGTTTATGATTTACGGATTATCAGAATATTACAGAGCCACAGGTATTTCACAAGCGGCAGAAGAATCGGTAGACTTGTTCCACTTCATAGAACAATATAGTTTTGACCAATCGAATAATGGATATTTCGAAGCTTTTGATGAAAACTGGGTCCTCTTGGAAGATCTACGGTTAAGTGATAAAGATGCTAATGAAAAAAAGACAATGAATACGCACCTGCACATTCTGGAGGCTTATACAAATCTTTATAAAACTTGGGATGATCCTCAATTATTAAAACAATTAAAAAATCTGATCCAGGTTTTTTTTGACCGGATTATCGATCCTGAAACTTACCATTTCAAACTTTTTTTTGATGAAAATTGGAATTGCATGAACACGACAATTTCATTTGGACATGAAATAGAAGGAAGTTGGTTGATACAGGAAGCTTCCATAGCATCAGGTGATCAAAATTTAATCGGTAAATCAAAAGATATTGCAGTTAAAATGGTAGATCGTGTGATGGCAAAAGGATTTGATGAAGATGGTGGAATGTTTTACGGGGCAGATGAAAATGGAGTATATGATACAGATAAACATTGGTGGCCACAGGCCGAAGCTTTAGTAGGTCTGGTGAATGTTTGGGAAATTACAAATGATAAAAAATACCTGGAACATTCATTATTATTATGGGAATTCATTAAAAGAAAAATCATTGATAAGAAGAAAGGAGAATGGTATTTCAGGATTTCAAAAGATGGGAAATCCTATGATGAAGAAGATAAGGCTGGTTTCTGGAAGTGCCCTTATCACAATAGCAGAGCCTGTCTCGAAATTATAAAACGTCTATCAGCTTACAAGTAATAATAAATCCGGCTAGTACAGTTATATATTTTCATCATTCTATAAGATTTGATAAGGTTACAGTTTATCCAACTCATCCCGAAACAATATTTCTTTGATCTATCCGATTGGTATTACTCCTGGTAAATCACATCTATTGAATGCTTAAAATAGTATTAAGAATTTTCGCTGTTTTTAAGGCATTCTGCCTTCGATAAAAAATTTTTTAAAAAATGATAAAATAAGGAGTATTTATGGAACTTAATATTGTTAGAAACCATTATGTTTTAAAGAGTTTCCTATAAAAGTGTTTATCATATGAAAGCGTTATTGAACATATTTTTAGTAGTATTAATTATACTTATGTCGAGCCAATCTTCTGGTGTGAAGAAAACCTTAAATCAAAAACTTTGGTATCAACTTGAAGTGGAAAAAGTGGCGATGGATTATTATGATGCCATGTATGAAAAATGGAATGTTTTAGCGTTTAGAAACCTATCCAGAAGTGAAAAGAAGCATATGCAATGCATTAAATTATTGATTAACGAAGTAGGTGATCCAAAATTAGTTAATCTCCAAACAGTTGGAAAATTTATGCATCATGATTTACAGGATTTATACAATAAGGTGTTGGTGCTTGGTAAGGAATCAGAGAATAAAGCATTCATCGCTGCTGCAAACCTGGAAGAAAAAAATATCCAGGATGTTGAAAATCTAATGTCATTATTGAAAAGTGAGAATGCTGATTTTTATTTGACCAATCTGCTGGAATCTTCCAAATGTCATCTCAGCATCATGGTGTGCCAATTAAAAGAACGTGGTGTGGGTTACAAACCTGTACTCCTCACACTCAACGATTATATTGATTGTTTGAAGAGTACTCCCGGAGATATTAATGAAAAATTAACGGATTGTCCAGAAGAAGAATATAAGTGCCCATTTGATGAAAATCAGTAATGTTTTGTTTGGTCGAAACCGGGACAATTGATGGATAACGAGTGAGGGGAATTTAGCATGCTTTCTCTTGATTAAAGACCACAGTTCACACTGTGGTCTTTTTTTTAAAATAATATGGTTTTAAAACATTTATACAACATTGTTGACAATATTGAAAATTGATTACTAACTTATCTTCGGTAACGATTTTCAATTTGAAAGCAATTATCATTGGTTCCGGAATAGCAGGAATTTCAACAGCGATCCGCCTTTCTGTACTCGGCTTTGATGTGGAGGTATATGAAGCAAATACGTATCCCGGCGGTAAATTGACCGCATTTGATCAGGAGGGATTTAGATTTGATGCAGGTCCGTCTTTATTCACAATGCCTGATCTGGTTGATGATCTTTTCAGGCTAGCAGGCAAAAATCCACGAGATCATTTTAATTACAAAAGAATTGATATCACCTGTCATTACTTTTATGAGGATGGTACTATAATCAAGGCATTTGCTGATAAAAATTTATTAAAAGGTGAGATTGATGAGAAATTGGGAGGATATGGTCCTCAAATGATCGATTACCTGAGAAGAAGTACCAGAACTTTTGAGCTTACAGAAAATATTTTTTTAAGAAAAAGTCTTCATCGTTTTACCAATTATCTTTCAAAAGATGTATTGAAAGCACTCCTAAGAATACATACATTAAATCTTACATCTACACTTCACCAAGTTAATTCCAGACTTTTGCAACACGAAAAACTGGTACAGTTAGGCAATCGTTATGCCACCTATAACGGATCAAGTCCGTTTCTTACTCCTGGGATTTTAAGCTTGATTCCACATCTCGAATTTAACCTGGGAACCTTTTTTCCAATTGGAGGAATGCACGAGATCACATTAAGTCTGGTGAAACTGGGAGAATCGCTCGGAGTAAAATACTGTTATGGTTCAAAGGTGGAGAAAATTAACTTTAAAGATAAAAAGGTTACCGGCATAAGTTTGAATGGTAAATTTATTAATTCGGATATAGTTGTAACAAATATGGATATTGTTCCTACCTATAAAAAACTATTGCCTGATTTAAGGGAACCACACCAGGTTATTAATCAGGAAAGATCAAGTTCAGCTTTGATATATTACTGGGGCATAAATAAAGAATTTCCCGAGCTGGACCTCCATAACATATTTTTCAGTAATAATTACAAAGAAGAATTTAAAACAATATTTAGAAAACTGGAATTATATTATGATCCAACAGTTTATGTCCATATCAGTTCAAAAATAAATCCAGAGGATGCTCCCAAAGGAAAAGAAAACTGGTTTGTAATGATAAATGTCCCTTATAATATAGGTCAGGATTGGGATGCTTATATCCATAAAGCCAGATCCATTATTTTAGAAAAAATTTCGAGGATATTGAAAAAGGATATTCAATCATATATTATAAATGAATCAATTCTTGAACCAAGGAGCATTGAGTCAAAAACATCTTCGTTCCGCGGATCTTTGTACGGCGCAAGTTCAAATCATTGGTTATCTGCATTTATACGACATCCCAATTTCCATAAAAGAATCAGAGGCCTTTATTTTTGTGGAGGAAGTGTTCATCCGGGAGGGGGAATACCATTATCCATATTATCAGGTAAAATTGTTCATGATTTAATAAAAAGTGATTATGATCTCAGATAGATTAGTTTACAGTTTATCTATTATTGTTTTAATAATCATCTATGGAGTCGGTCTCATAGGATTTTTAAACACATACAAAGCGTTAATGATTCGATTGACACCACTTACATTGCTTCTTTCACTCCTTTTGCTGCTGATTAATCATCGTGAGTGGAATAGATTCTTTGTTATTTTTTTTATTTCTATTGTGCTCGCAGGAATTTTAATTGAAGTTATAGGTGTGGAAACCGGATTGTTATTTGGTCGCTATACGTATGGAACTACCTTGGGATACAAAGTCTTCAATGTTCCCTTGCTGATTGGTATTAATTGGTTTCTGCTGGTTTATTCATCGGGTATGATTTCAAATTTAATTAAAACGCATTGGTTCTGGAAAGCTTTAATTGGAGCATTCTTGATGGTGGCACTGGATATTTCACTGGAACCGGTAGCCTCCGCGTTTAACTTCTGGACATGGGAAAACGATATCATTCCTGTTCGTAATTATATTTTCTGGTTTATTATTTCCTTTATTTTTCAATGTGTTTTTCAAAGTCTTGATTTAGAGAGAATAAATCGATTTAGTGTTGTCCTTTTTATAGTCCAGTGGATTTTCTTTATGATATTATCCTTCACTATTAATATCTAGTAATTTTGGAAACCAGGCAACTATATCTAATATTAAATCTTTTAACATTTTCTTTACCATTCGCATTAAGTTTCGATAAAAAAGTAGCTTATTACAGGCGATGGAAATATTTATTTCCTTCCGTAGTATTGATTGGTGCATTTTTTATCATCTGGGATATTTTTTTTACAAAATGGGGAGTCTGGGGATTTAATGGCAAATATCTTACAGGTATAAAACTTATCAATTTACCGGTTGAAGAGTGGCTCTTTTTTATTACTGTACCCTATGCCAGTGTTTTTATTTACGATTGTATCAAAGCTTATTTCCCGGATTGGAAATTTTCACAAGTAGGTATTTGGATGGCACTTATTCTGGCATTGATATTAATGCTGACAGGTATATTCAATATAACCAAATGGTATACTGCAGTTACTTTTCTATTAATTTCTTATCTTTTATTTTATCTGGGGTATAAAAAAGTTGATTACCTGGGTCGATTTTTTATTTCGTATGTAATAGTTCTGCTGCCTTTTTTAATTGTGAATGGGATACTAACTGGATCTGGCATAGAAGAACAAGTAGTCTGGTATAATGATGCTGAAAACCTGGGAATTAGAATAGTTACGATTCCTATCGAAGATACTTTTTATGGGATGCTTTTAATTCTCTCTAATGTCAGTGTTTATGAACATTTACATTCCAGATTTAGTCGCAAGTAAAATCCGCATCATACTTTACTTAGTTGTTTTATAAATAATGGTAATCTGTTTATTCTAAAAAATTTAAAAATTTTTCCTGCCTGGTGGTCTCCGGCGGCCATAACATCTGGCGACGGCACGCAGGCAGGTGCCTGAAAGGGCCATCCCGATAGAAAAGTATTGAGATTTTGAGAACCTGACAACTTTTATCGGGATGAGGATTAACCCGATAGCATATCTAATTGAATATCAAATATTTAAAAGAAAATTAGATTAATTAAATATAAATTTTTTTAATAAATCGGATTAAATTTATAATATCTAGAATAAATTCAGGATGATAGATCAAATTAATTATACAGTTGTTGACGGGAGAACCTATTCATTATTTGCAGGTTCTACCTCAACTGAAGGATATTATAAATTAATCAGTGCCCTGTCTGATGAATTCATTAATAAATATGGAAGTGCGGAGAATGTATTGAGAATAACAGAAAGGTATAGAAACAGAAAAAGAAAATTAAAAAGAGTTAAAAGGTTTTCTGCAAATGCACCAATAGCCTATATTTTACAGAAATTAACTGAAAAATTATCTCACCATACCATACAAACTAAAAGTTATTTGCCTGGTCTGAGTTGGTTTGACAAAATGAGGGATCCCGGCCTTGCTACTACTGAAGAGCAATACCAATTGACTATGCTCGAAGTAGATCTGGTTAACAGGATAAATAAATCACGATTTGACAAGGCGGATATTAAAATTGCATTGTTACCGCATTGTTTGCGTGATTTATCAAAGGATTGCAAATCAGAAAAAAAAGGATTTGACCAAGTTTGTAAAAATTGCTCAAAAAGTTGCTACATACATGCTGTCAGTGATCTTTTTAAAAAGTACAAAGTAGATCCCTATATCTGGATGGAGGGAAGTTTTAAAAAATTTTATATTGATTTGAAACGCAAAAATCGAATACTGGGTATTTTTGGTATTGCATGTATTGCAGAATTAAAATCGGGGATGGAAAAATGTTTGAAATATGAAATTCCTGCCTTAGGAATTCCCCTTGATGCCAATCGATGTGCCAGATGGATGGGAGATTTTTATCCTAATTCGGTTAATCTTGAACAAATAGAAAAATTACTTAAATAATGTAAATAATTTCCAACAATGAACCGTAGAAATTTCATTATCAAAAGTGGCATTTCAGCTGGACTATTTTTCACGCCTGAATTATTGACAAAAAAGGATTCTGGTTATTTTGCGAATTCTAAATATTTCGATCAGCACAAGGAACCAATCATCATTCAATCCATTGATGTCTGGCAAATCAAAAATGATTTATTGATCCAGGTGATTTCTGTAGATGGGCATATGGGAAGGATTCCGGCTAATTCGAGGATTTTACATCTACTGGGAATACTCCAGGACCTGATCATTCCATATTTTATAGGGAAAAATGCCCGTGAACTGGAGGCTCTGACTCATGAAGTATACAGGATTAACAGCAATTACAAATATGCTGGCATGCCTTTCTGGATCTGCGTTGCCCATGTGGAGCTGGCAATACTGGATATGCTGGCCAAAATTGAAAACCTGCCCGTTGGCAGATTGTTTAGCGAGCCTGTCCGTAATGAATTTCCAGTTTACCTTAGCACTTTTGACCGGGAAAATCCCGCAGAGGTTTACGTTGAAAATGTTCACCAGCGATTGGGAGATATAAAAGCGGTAAAAATTAAGATAGGAGGAAGAATGAGTAATAACCGGGATTGTATAGAGGGGAGAACTGATAAATTAATACCACTTATGCGAAAATCCCTGGGAGAAAAAATTACACTCTATGTTGATGCGAATAGTTCATATGATGCATCAAAAGCCATTGAAACCGGCAAACTGCTGGAAGAATATAATTACGGTTTTTTTGAAGAGCCTTGTCCATGGCAGGATTACGAGGCAACACTTCAGGTTGCAAATAACCTTGATATTCCCATAGCGGGTGGAGAGCAGGATTCTTCTATCGCCCAGTTTGAATATATGATCAAACGAAAAGTCGTTGATGTGATACAACCTGATATAATGTATAACGGTGGTTTCATCCGCGCCTTAAAAATTGCTCAACTCGCTAAACAAAAAAGAATACCAATTACATTACACAGTCCACAACAGGGTGCAGCAAATGCTTTTAAAATGCAATTTACCTCTATAGTCGAAAATATTGGCCCTTTTCAGGAATATAATACTGGAATAGGATATGAATGGTGTTCAGTAGATCTTAAATTTCATGAGGATAAACTACAGATCGTGAATAAACCGGGTTGGGGGATAGATTATGATAAAAATATTTTAACAAATGCTACCAAAATCTAATTGGATTTATTGATAATCAGACCATGCTATTTAACTATTTCAAATAAAAATGTTTAATATTTCTATCAACCTAGAAAATTTTAACCATGAACAAATGGACTGCTGAGCTTATTCCGGATCAAACAGGCAAAATATTCATCATTACAGGTGCAAACAGCGGATTAGGACTTGAATCAACCAGGGCATTGGCGCGAAAAAGAGCTACGGTTATTATGGCTTGTCGTAATTTAGAAAAGGGAAAAAGATCTCTGGAAAAACTACGAAGAGAAATCCCGGATGCATTACTGGATCTACAAGAAATGGATCTTGCTAATCTTGAATCTATAAGAAATTTTGTTACTTATATATTTTCCACATACAAAAAGATAGACGTTCTGATAAATAATGCAGGTATCATGGCAACTCCTTTTGCGAAAACAAAAGATGGATTTGAAATTCAGTTCGGTATCAATCACCTTGGACATTTTGTTTTAACCGGATTACTTTTTGAACTACTGTTGAAAGCGCCGGGAAGCCGGGTTGTGAATGTTTCCAGCATGGCTGCCAGAAGAGCCAGTATCGATTTTGACAATCTAATGGGAGAAAGATCCTATGTGCCTTGGAAAGCATATGGTCAGACTAAATTGGCTAATCTGTTGTTCACCTTTGAACTTCAGCGAAGGTTGGAGACAGGAAATAATAATTCAGTATCTATCGCCGCCCATCCGGGCGGATCAGCAACGAATCTTCACAAGGCCATTCAAATGAATCCGGTAGTGAAATCCATATATAATTTCCTGATCCGTTATTTCATGCAAAGTGCGGCAAAAGGAGCATTACCTCAATTATATGCAGCTACCTCTCCGGAAGCTGTACCTGGTGATTATTATGGTCCTGATGGATTCAATGAAATAGCAGGTTACCCGGCGAAAGCCCATATTCCTGTTAAGGCAAAAGATGAACAGCTGGCTGAAAAACTATGGCAGGTTTCTGAAAAGTTGACAGGAATAAACTATGAATTTAATCCGATAATTCATAAAACAGATAATTAATCGAGGCAAATAATTATTTTAAATTATTGATATTCAATTAGATATGGTATAGGATTAAATACTGAATCAATCTCATTTATACCAATCACCAGGTCTTCTTTTTACAATCTGATGAAGTTTGTATTTATTTCCTGAACTTATCATTCGTTTCCACAGGATAGGAGGGATCCAGACCGTCCCATTCATTGTACGAACCATCATATAAGCGAACATTGTATCCAAGCGCCTTCCCGATAGTATAAAGTACCGAAGCCCTGAGGCCTACGTGGCAATACAAAACCAGGATCTGGTCAGCATCAATGATTATTTTCTTAAACTTCTGTCTTAAAGTATCAGGTTCGAGTAGATAAAAATTTTCGTCTACAAGGATATTCCAGGTAAGGTTTTTCGCTCCTTTTAAGTGACCGGATCGTTGGTAATTACCTTTTTCCTGGCCGGTATAAAAAATTTGTCTTCGGGCGTCAATGACACATACTGATGGATTCAATAAATTCAGTTTCAACCATTCTTTATCAACAAGTATATTTGAATTCTCCATAAGTATTACTGCCTTTTTATTTGGATAGGCGATCACTGTGTCTCGGGATATCTGGAAACCATGATCTTGCCAACCCCTTATCCCTCCATTCAAAATTCTTGACTGATCTGATAATCCGAAATATTCAAGTGTAACATAAAACCGGAAAGCATGCGCGAAAGTGTCCCAGCCAGAACTGATGATTAAAAGCTTATTTTCATCGAAGCCCCTTATCCTGAGTTGTTCGGCAAAATCCAATGGATCGGGCATTTCAAAATACAATCCATCCCTGACAACAGTATATACACTATTATCTATATATAGTGCACCTGGAATATGACCTTTTTGATAGTTTTCAGGTCGATCAAGATGTAAAATGATAATGGAATCATTGGAAAATTGTGAATGAAGCCATTCAGGATTTACGAAGATTTTTTCGAATGATTGGGATTGTGTATCCGCAAATAGAAGTATCCCAAGAAGTAACAGAATATAATTTTTCATCATTATTATTTCTAGTTTATCGATGGCATTACCATCCACTTTGTGATACTTAATGACACTGGTATCAAGTCATGGGGAGAAAAGTTCTTATCTTCAATGATTATTAAAAGTTTCTTATCCTTAGTTCAGTACCGGATTGATCTTTCAGAAAATCAGCCAATTTTTTTGTGTCGGTTTGTCCATAATGATACGGATACAAAATTTTCGGATGAAACATAGATACAGCGTTAGCTACCATTTCCGGAGTCATTGTATAGGGAATATTCATTGGCAAAAAGGCAACATCAATATTTTTTAGTTCTTTCATCTCCGGAAAGTTTTCAGTATCTCCACCTATATACACGCGTTTATCCCCAAAATTGATCACATAACCATTTCCAACACCCATAGGATGAAACGGCTCTCCATTATCCCTGGTATTGAGCAGGTTGTAGGCTGGAACTGCTTCAATTTTTATTCCTTTTAATGTTTTTGATTCACCATTTTTTATGATTTCTCCCATCTGAACCTGATCATAACAGGTTTGTGTAAGTAATATTTTTGTGTCTGGTTTTTTAATCTGGTTAATTGCTGCTTTGTCAAGATGATCTCCATGGTGATGCGTGACAAGTATAATGTCCGCTTTGGGCATATTGGAATAATCGGCAGCCCGACCTACGGGATCTATGTGTAATACAAGGTTATTGAATTCGAACATTAATGTCCCGTGATTGATAAAATACATTTGTAAATCACCAGCTGAAGTTTGGATCAAGTCGCTCTCGAATTCATTCTGGGCTTTAGTAATTGAAAAGGCCGAAATAGCAATCATTAAAAAAAATAAGGTTTTCATGGTTATCTTTTTAAACTGAGAGTATTAATAATCATAAATTAATAATTAATGACAACTAATTAATTTGTTTAACTAAATATATACCGAAACTACAATATAACACTTTTCCCCTTAATTGACAGCTTTACCAAACCTATTTCTGACACTTTTTAACGGTGTGTGAATAGACCAATGTATGATATAAAATTTCTTTATGTAAAAATCTATGAGCTATGAAAAAATTAATATTAGTAATTCTCGCTATTTTCTATCAATTTTCCTTTGCTCAGGTTCATCAATCTTGGAATGCTGATCTAGGTGGACAGATACTATGGCAGGAAGTAACACCTTTGGGGAATTTGATTGTAAGTACTGAAAAATCCTTACAGGGATTAGATCCTGAAACGGGTAAATATTTGTGGTCATTGGGTGAATTTGGAGGTCTACCCCGTAACAATTATCAGAATCTTTCCAATTCACCTTTGTTTTCCATAAAAAAGGGAGAATTCTTTTATATGATCAATCCCTTTACTGGTGATGTGGTTTTTGATTCGAAAAAAGTGGGAATAAATGACCTAAAGTTCCAGGATGTATTATTTAAAGCCAATGGTGTTTTAATCGCCGGTGAAAAAGTAGGATCGAAAGATCCTGTTCTTTTAATGGTAGATGTAACGAGTGGGAATGTTCTTTGGTCCAAAGATGAGAAATTTGGCAGTATTGTGGCAATCAATGAGCTATCTGACGAAATGTTTCTACTAGTTACTTTATTTCATAATTACAAGATTGAAAGTAAGACTGGAAATGTGATCTGGCAAAATGCTACATCGAAAGAAACTGCACAAATGGAGAATATGGGTGCATTGGGGAATCTGATGAAAAATATGGCCGAATCGATGGCGGAAGATATGGAAATTGAGATACGTTTTTATAAACATCCTGAAAAGGATATTTTTATTCTTGCTTCTCAAAATGAACGTTCATCATCTATGAGTTCGTCAGATGTAGTATATTATGAAAATTCATATTATGCTTACAATATATCTGATGGTTCCATGTTATGGAAGGATCCGATCACCATGAATGGTTTAATCGGTGAGTTGGTTTTCCATGGTGACCGCGTAATCATTCTTCCTGATGATGGGAATAGAACAAAGATCAATATGTTTGATTTGAATTCACAGAATGGTATGTGGGGTAAAAAAGGTAAAGGAATCAGCATTAAAGGTGGTGTGTACAATTATATACCGACTGTAAAAGGATACCTGATTGTAACTCATACAGGATCCAATGACTTTTTAAATGTCCTGGATCCAAAAATCGGGACATTGATGTTCGAAAAACCTGTTAAGGTAAACGGAACGGTAGTCGGTGTAGTAAATGTTTCGAAAGGTTTATTATATATCACATCAGAAGAAGTAAATATACTGGATCCTGCTAATGGCACACTATTATTCGATAAATCTGTATCTACGACTCCTTCATTAACAGCTGATAAAGATGATCTTTTATATGTATTTGATACAAAAGAGAGTGTGATGAAAGTGATTGACAAATCTCAAGGATCCATTTCAACACTTTCAAGATCAGAGATAAAATTTGAAGGCAAAGAAGATCCGAAAGGCATTGAATTACGGGATGAAGGGATTTTCATTCATTCTGAACAGAATGTGGCTATGGTAGATTATGCTGGAAATTTAAAATTCCAGAATTATTTTCCTGCTCCAAAAGAACCTGGTCTGAAAAGGGCGTTGATGTACGCCCAGGCAGTAAGAGCAGCCTATATAGGTGCCAATTCATATTACGCTTCTGCTCAACTTAAAAGTATTGAAGACGATGTAAAGGCAGAAGATCCCGTATCAGGAGCTATTGTGGAAGGATTTGGTGAAGTGTATGGGCAATTAGGGGATGCGGCTACGGATTTTGCTGTCAGAACATTCCAGCAGGCGAACGCACGTTTTAAAGCAACAGCCCAGGGAAGGGATTTCTTAATTATCCTTTCCAGGATGAACGATGATAATTTACTGATCAGAGTTAATAAAGATACCGGAAAAATGGAAGGTTCCATCGATCTTGGAAAAGACCGGACTCCTGAGTATGCAGTGGATGATGTGACGGGTCAGGTATATCTGAAAACGAGTCTAGCGGAGGTAGTGAGCTATCAATTGTAACTTTGAAAATTTATCCGAATTTTCATTTCATTTACCTGATGAGTCACTTGATTTGTAGATTCGGTTAAATGGGGAATCGGGTAAATGAAGATTTCATAAAATAAGAATTGTAAATCTCCCTCTGAAGCTTATTTATTTAGTATCAGGGGGAGTTTTAATTTCGGATTTATCCTCTTTAACATTGATTCACAACTTTATTGATCAATTTATCTGATCGTTCATTCTTCCCATCTATACACCTTCGCTAATGCTTCGGTTTGTACAGCTTGTCTACCAGTTTACCGGATTAATAATCTAACGGCTAATCCCAAGTCACTTTGACAATCTTTCCGGTCCCATCTTTAAAAGGTTTTTCCTGAATGGTCTTTAATTGATGCATTTTTATAAATCCATCGAGTCCGCCAATACTGCACCAGTTTAAAAAATTATGGTAATGTTCTTTACCGGCTGTATATTCGATGATCCGTGTGATATACCCATGAATTCCTTTTGGTTGAGGATGCACCCAATCGGTTAAAATAGCATAATTCGATATTTTTTTGAAGGTGTGGATGATTTGATCACGGATAGTTTGATTGGTCTCATGCAGTACCATTTTAGCAATGGCCCCATCAAAAGTTGAATCAAACAGATCTGCTAAATGATCATTTGCATTAACTAACCTGAACTCAATATTTTCAAATGATCCTTTATTTTTTAATTTATTTGCATATTGAATCATCTTTGGTGAAATGTCTACTGCAATTATGGAATTGCATGTCGGGGCTAAACTCATTGCGAGTGAACCTGTCCCACATCCTATTTCTATAAGGGTATCATTTTGATTGATCATCTTCTTTATAACCCGCGAAAACGGTTTTCCTGAAAGAGGATCAATAAAAAAAGCATAAAACCAACCATCATACCAGCTGGTTTTATGAGGATGCTCGTTACTTTGATTTATCATGTTTTCATATTTTCTAATACTTTTAACCAGGCTTTATTTCTCATATGAATATTTCCCAACACATCATCTGGTTATTCTTAATGGATTATCCTCATCAAGATCAAAGTTCCACTTTATTCGTTCTTCCTGTTGCGCTGCAAGATATCCAATCAAAAAATTGATTTGACCATAAGTTACACCTGAATCATAATGAATGTCATTCCTGAAATTATCCTGCGGGGTGTGGTAGATAGTCTTTAACCAACGGTAATTCGCATCCGTATTATCATCGATTGTGTCGGATTTATAATATGGATTAACAAGGAAGAGTGAAGGGATGCCTTTTTTTACAAAATTGAAGTGATCAGATCGAAAGAATAGATTTTCCTCGGGTGCAGGATCCGGAACCATAGAGACTGAAGTAAACTGACAAGCCAGGTTTGCCAAAGTGCCTAACTCGGAATATTCTCCTCCCAAAACGACAATTTCTGTTAAAGGTTTTTCCATTAAAAACATATCTGTATTTAAGGTTGCTACAATTCCCGATGCATTATCATACGCTCCATTATAAATAGAATCACCTGCTATTGGACGTCCTATTCCCACATGATCCAGATGGGCTGTGTAGATAATGTATTCATGTTTTAATTCAGAATCGGAGCCTTCCAGATATCCAAGTACATTCGGGCTTTTTCTGGTTTCAAATTCAGGCTTTTTTTGAATATCGAGTTTTATGGTTGATTTAAATTTGAATTGGTGAGGAAGTACTTTCCCGCTCATATAATCTTCCAAAGCATGACTACTTGAATCAAATATGGTATCAATTTGCTGCCGGTTTATTAAAAATACTGGAAAATCCAGATCTCCCATCCTGTAATTCATTCTGGAATAATAATACTTCAACATTTCCCAGGGTAATTTTTCCTGGTCTTTCAGGGATAAAAAAATAATAACACCTGTTGCTCCGTCCTCCTTTAATTTATGAATTCTTCGATTTGGTGGAGAATCCTTTTGTTTCAACATAAATAATGGTGATTTCTCTTCCGATTGCGAAAGATAAAGAATAACGAATTTGTCGTTTACATCTAACTTTTCTATATCCTGTCTTCCCAATGAAGCATCCTGCACAGCTGCGCCAGCAAATACGATCTCTTTTTCTGTAAGATCGAGATCCCTGGGCTCTGAAACCAGTAAAAAATCCTTTCCGTATGCTAAGTATTTTGTTTCATTTTTTCTATTGATGCTCAAATTGCCCTCTGTGATGGTTTTCACTTTTGTTAATTGAACAGTTTGGAAATAGGATGTATCACCTGCACCCGGCTTTAATCCCATTTGTTCAAATTGGGAGGCTACATATTTTGCTGCAAGTTGATAACCCTTGGAAAATGGTTTTCGGCCTTCCAGTATGTCATCAGCCAGAAATCGCATATGTGATCGTATTGCATCGGGTTCTATATTTTTAGATGCGTGAATAGCTTCTTCCGGGATATCTTGTGCATGCGCACAGCTGATAAGTAAAAGACAACCAAATGAAAGAATCCTTTTCATTTTATTGCATTAATATCATTTTTCAATTAAAGGTTAATGTACTAAATAAAAAAGTTTTAATCATAGGATTCATAAACTGTATGGATATTTACCTTAAAATTTAAAATAGACAATTCTAAAGTAAATAGAATTAAGCGTATAGACATATTGATTTTCATTGAAAAATCCATCCGATTTGCCTAACTTACTGATACTTTTTAAAGGATGGAGGGAAGGGAACTATTACTCTAAATTAAATACCTGATGCCCGAACAGATACCCTGTTTTTTTATCATTATTTATAATTTCTCAGATCCAATATATTACATTTTTTGACCCAGGAATATACCTTACAAAGCAGTAAATAATATAATCATTCAAGTCAGAAAGAGAATTTTTAAATAACTGTTTAAAGAATAAAAAAGGAGGCAATTATGAAAATAACTATTTTGGGTTCAACAGGATTTGTGGGGAAAATATTGGTTAAAAGAGCGCTAGAAAAAGGATATGAGGTAAAAACACTAGCCCGGAATCCGGATAAACTTGGTGATTTAAAAGATAAAGTTGAAGTAGTACAAGGAAACTATTTTAATCCTGAAGACCTTGAAAAAACTGTCGCAGGGACTGAAGTTGTCCTTTCTACCGTTGGACCACCCCAGAGAAATCCCCAATACCCGGAAAAATATGAAACAGCAATGAAGGACCTGGTAGCCATTCTTGAACAACATAGTATTCGACGAATTATCCACACTGGGGGGGCAGTACATCCAGGAGGCGAAAATGAAAACTGGACCCCAGGTCGATTGTTATTGAGATTTTTTCTGAACCTCGTATTTAAACCAGGCCTGAAAGCTAAGAAGCTGGAATGGGACGTTCTAAAAAAATCCAATCTGGATTGGACTTTAGTAAGACCACCACGGATTGTTAAGGGAGAATTAAAAGGGGAATTATCCGCTGATGAGAAAAACCTGGCTAGTCTACAAGTAAATGTAGAGGATCTTGTCAATTTTATGCTGGAACAAATATCCTCTAAAGCGTGGATTAAAAAAGCGCCACTAGTTGCAAATAAGTAGAAATGGTTCACAAAAAAATTATAATAAAATGAATAAAAAAACACTTGGCATTATAGTTTTATTGTTTGGAGCGCTCATTATTCTCGGAACCAGTTGGATTGCTCCATAGTGGACTTCTCCTGTTTGGAGTAGCGCACCACCTGAAAGTTTTGAAGGAACTGCCTGGGCTGCATTTGGACCGATTTTTATGCTTATGTCAGTTGGAGTACCCATTGGCATTATACTGTTTACGATTGGTATTCTGATTATTTCAGCAGCTCGTAAAGTGAGCTTATGGTTGATTATAATTGTGGTGGTATTGGCAGTTCTAAGTATGTTATATCCACCTACTACAGGTTATTATCCCGTAATTTTTGGTATTGCCGGAGGATTGATCTTACTCTTCTTTTACATGACAGTGTGGTTCTGGATAAAAAACAGAAAAAAGTCGAGTGAAAATCAGAAACTGGCTGTTGATTTCCAATTTCTTAGTTATATATTTTTCCTTTTGTTGGCGATCCAGTTATGCGCTGTCTTAGGGAATCCATTTTCTGGGTTATATTTCCCGGAAAAGATAATAAGGGATGGATCGATAGCCTTTCATTACAGCATGGGATTAAAAATTATCATTTATTTTGTACTGGCCTGGTTATTCACGTTCCTAAGCCATTATAAAAGGGCAACCAATGTGAATTAAAATCTAATGATCACCTATTGCATTTGATTTTTTCTGGGATTTTTGTGATAGAATGGTACTTCGATTGATTATTATTAAAAAATTATAGAAATTGATTAAATATCAGTTCCCTTATTTTTTGTAAATAATATAAATGGTCATATATAAATATGGATGTTAAATAATCCGTATTCTCCATGTTAGTTATTAATAACATGTTTTAGATATATTTTTTGGTTTTATTACTCAATCAGGAAAAGATGATATGTCCTGCATGCAAAGCGGAAAATCCGGATGACAATCAATTCTGTTCTGAGTGTGGCACTAAATTTTCTAAGATTTGTCCCAAGTGTAAAGCTGAAAATCTTCTCAGTGCAAATTTTTGCGGAAAGTGTGGTCAGGATTTACGCAAAATTCAAGGTGACCAGATCCTGGATTATGAAGTTCCTCATTCCTATACGCCCAAATTCCTCGCTGATAAAATCCTTACAACAAGAAGCTCAGTTATTGGCGAGCGAAAATTAGTTACTGTTCTGTTTTCAGACGTGGCTAATTTCACACCTATGTCTGAAAAGCTTGATCCTGAGGAAGTTCACCAGGTGATGGATGGGTGTTTTAAAATATTACTTGATGAAATCCATTCCTTTGAAGGAACTATCAATCAATTTACAGGAGATGGAATCATGGCTTTATTTGGAGCTCCAATAGCTCATGAAGATCATGCGCAAAGAGCCTGTCACGCGGCGTTAAACATTCAAAACAAACTGGCCGGCTATAGTGAAAAAATAAAATCCGATTTTAGTGTAGATTTCAAAATGCGAATCGGTTTAAACACCGGATCCGTTTTCGTTGGCGCGATCGGGGATGATCTGCGAATGGATTATACGGCAATAGGGGATACAACCAATTTCGCTGCCCGACTGCAACAGGCAGCAGTCCCGGGTGAAGTATGGATTAGTGAAGAAACCTATCATTTATGTTTCAACTACTTCAATTGTGAGCCTTTGGGTATACGACCGGTGAAAGGCAAAGCTCAACCACAAAAATTCTATCGATTAATTTCAGAAAAAAAGGGTGTACGGACAAGATTTGAAGCAGGCCTCGAAAGGGGAGTCACAACATTTGTTGGTCGCCATCCTGAAATACAATCACTACAGGAATCACTTTGTGAGGTAAAAAAGGGGATAGCTCAAATTGTAGATATAATGGGGGAAGCCGGGGTGGGTAAAAGCAGACTGGTATATGAATTTAAAAATTCTTTAAATGGGCAGGCCATTTTTCTGACCGGATTATGTGTACAGTACGGAAGAAATATAAATTTTCTCCCATTAATAGATGTAACAAAGGCGGGATTTGGGATCAGGGAGAATATGACGGATAAACAGATTGAAGACCAAATCCGGGAAAAAGCAAAAGACAGCCTGGAAACAATGATACCATTTTATCTTAATCTGTTATCGATAGATGTAGATGATCAAAAATTTCAAGCATTGAGCCCTGAAGGACGCAAATATGGAACCTTTGAAGCCATTAAAAATTTACTGTTCTACATTTGTGAGCATACAACTGTTATTATTTTCCTGGAGGATATACATTGGATAGATAAGAACTCGGAGGAGTTTTTTTCATATTTGGCGAGATCCTTTTCCGACAGACCCATTTTACTGCTTTCAGCATATCGCCCTGAGATTGTACCAAACTGGTCACACGGTATAAACTACAAACGATTGGAATTGCAGACGCTGGACGCTGAACTTTCAGTCCGGCTTCTGAGAAATATATTGGGGGGAATGGAACTTGAACAGGATCTGGAAGAAGCAATTGTATCAAAAACGGGTGGGAATCCCTTTTTCGTGGAAGAAATTGTCAGAGAGTTGCTCGACAGGGGAGATATTATCAAGAAAGACGATCATTATGTAACCAAACAATCTATTGATCATCTATCAATTCCCGCAACAGTAAAGGGAGTATTAGCTGCGCGGATCGACCGTTTGAGTGAAGACCTGAAAGAAACAATGCAAGTGGCAAGTGTGATAGGAAGGAATTTCGCACAAAGATTATTGAAGTATGTAGTAGAATTGGGGACTGATCTTGAAAAAAATCTTAATAACCTGGTAGAATTGGAGATTATTTATGAAAAAACACTCTATCCGGAGTTGGAGTACATATTTAAACATGCTTTGACACAGGAAGTTGCATATGATAGCATACTGAAGAAAAGACGGCAATATATTCATGAGAAAATCGCCGAAGCCATCGAACAACAATATTCCAATCGCCTTGAGGAGCATGTCGAATTAATAGCACATCATTATCAAAAAAGCGGAAATACAAAAAAAGCAATACAATACTTGGTTTTGGCCGGGGAAAAATCGAATAAAAGTAAAGCAGCCAGAACCGCATGTGATTTTTTCAAAGAAGTTTTGAGAATACAGGAAAATGCAGGATTAGAGTTGGATCCTGAAATCGCCGTAAAAGTACACCATGGTCTGGCGACATCTTATCATGATATGGGCGATATTAAAAATGCGTTGGAAGAATATAATGAAGCAATAAAAATATCAAGGGCCCAAAAAATGGTTGATCGTGAGATGAATAGTCTGGCTGAACGTGCCTGGACTTTATGGTTTACCCCCATCAGTACAATGAGAGAAGAGGTGATCCGATATCATGAAGAGGGACTCGAACGTGTCAGAGAAGCAGGGAATAAAGCCGTAGAAAGCCGTATTCTTGCAGCAAAAGGATTTTATACATGTAACCTGGCTAAACGTTATGAGGGAAACAGGATTATAGTAGATGCAGAACGAATGGCCCTGGAAACTGGTAACAAACAAGCCATCTATTTCACACGTTTCCTGCGGGCGACGTCCGAAAGATGGTTAGGCAGGCCACATAAAACCATTGAATTAACGGAAGGCCTTGTTGAAGCACAACGAAAAGCTTTTAACCTGGCTAATCTGTTTGCACTTATCTTTATCAGGGGATTAGCATTGGCTGAATCAGGTCGTATTGAAGAAGGTATTTCCATACAGAAAGAGGGAATTGAGATGTGCGAAAAACTAGGGGGCAACTTACATCTTGGACGGTTGTATAATGGATTGGGGTATTGTTATAAAGAGATATATATCAATGATCAGTCATATCAATACAATTCACGCAGTGAAGATATTGCCCGGGATCTAATGAAAAAGTTCCCTAGCGGGCGCAGTACCACAGGTGAAATTGTTGCGCAGGCAAAGGTGAATATGATGGAAAATTTATTCGATGAAGATAAATTAACAGATGCTAGTAACCAGATCAAATTATTCGGTAAGGAATCAAAAAGTGATAATTTCGACAGAGCCCGTGACCGGTGGGAGGTAAGGATGGAATACCTTCTGTCGAAAATATATTTGATAGAGGGAGAATATGTGCTGGCTGAAAAAATAATTTTAAAAAATCTCAAACAGACCCAAAAAGATCATTCGAAAAAAATGGAAGGTGGATTTATGAAATTATTAGGGGAAATTAAATTTAGAAATAACCATATTGATGGGGCGATAGAAACCTTAAACGAATCCATTTCTATCTTAAATGAAATCGGTAATCCCAGAAATCTATGGGAAGCCCATGCTGTACTAGCCAATATTTTACATAAAGCAGGGAATACTGCAGAAGCCAGGACAAACTGGAATGCTGCCGCCCATATTATCAAAAAAGTATCGCAGGAATTATCCGACAAACTACTTCGGGATAGATTTCTTCATGCGAGACCAGTCCTGGAAATTTTATCCAATGCGGACTGAATAACTACCCTACGGTTTCCCCCTGTCTGCTGAGATTCTTTCTGACTTTCGTTCGTTTTATGGCACATCATTACACAAATAGTGATTTAATCCCGATTAGTCATGAATTATCTAATGACTGGAAATCATTCAGCATATAACTCATTTATATTCAATTAGATATATCAGGGGTTAACAGCGAGATTGAAAGAATAGATCCACTACTTCAACTGATTAATTATATATAACTACCTGCAATCGCCAGAAAGGAAGAGGTATTTATTGGTTTTGTAAAAAAGAAAATGAGACTGCACGCCTGATGGTTCGTTGGAATCTGGATTATTTCAGGAGTGATCTTCCACCGCATACTCCTTAATTTAAAGTGCTTTATTCCAGGCATGAAAATCCTCCCGATCCATTATTATCGAAAAAACATTTTAAAGAACATTTTCCAATCCAATCTTTTGTGGAAATGATCGATCAGCCATGATCGAAATAATAAAAAATTGATGTTCGGTTTGAACAGCTTCTTTTTTTTTACATTTTCACAAATTCAACCCTGCGATTATTCGCCTTGCCTTCCGGAGTATTATTATCTGCAACAGGTACTTCTTCACCAAATCCTTTACTGGCAAGCCTGTTTTCGCTTATTCCCATTTCAATAAGCTTATTTCTGACAGTTTCTGCACGTTTTTCAGAAAGATTTTTGTTCAGATCCGTATCTCCATCACTGTCCGTATGTCCTTCAACACTGAAATTAATCTCAGGATATTCTTTCATCAATTTGGCAATCTCATTAATAATTCCCATCGATTCCGGTTTAAGTGTAGCTTTCCCTGAATCAAATTTAATACCATTGGTGACGATTTTCCCATCGGTTTTAAAACGGTCATATAACGCTACGGCGCCTTCGGCAATCCTTATATTTTTTATCATGGTAGGATAATCCCCGGTTTGTCTCGAATCATATGTACTGGCCCAGATACTGATACCTGTAGGATTTCCCTGAACATTAGGAACCATGATTAATCGATCCTGATCCATATATACTTTGAGTGCCCTGATGTTGAATGAGATGGCTACGTGACGCCAGTGGGGATAGGGTTTTTGCGATTCGTTGGGCAGGTCTTTACTCATTTTGCCACCATCATATGATGCACCCTGATCATAACCAACTTCAATTATGCCGATATTGCCAAGTTCAGTCGGTTCTCTTGTTGATTTCCTTTTATCCCATAGAGAAACCCGGTATTTGCTTGTTCTCTCAGAAAGATAAATGTCGAATTCAATTGTAAATTTTTCCGGGAGATAATCACCCTCATTTTTCATAAGTGGTGTAATTGTAGCACCATCATTCTCAATTGGGAAACGTATTACATTTTCATTTGCAAATAGCGCATTTTCAACATATCCATCAATCAAATCCCATTGCGACGGAAACTCTCCGTTTTGTTCACCTTTAAGGTTGTCTTCAAAAATCACATACTCACCTGGAACAAAATCATATTTTGACCACGGTTTCAGAATTTCATTACCAATATTTCCTTCTTCTGCGCTTGCGGTATTTTCTTCACTCACAGGTTCAGACTCTCCTGTATCGGCATTTTCATTCTTTTTTTTCTTTTTACCTCCAAAAATCTCATCTAGTCCTTCATCAATTTTATCGTCAGCTTCCTTATTCACTCTGTCTTCAGTTTTTTTCTTAAGTGGAAATTTCAGTTGACTGTATCCTGATACTGGGAATAATAGCAAAATGATAAGCGTATAGTTTCTAAAATTTTTCATGAGTAGTAGGTTTATTTTAATTCTTGGAATAATTTATTTCATTTTCACATTTAATCGATTCGTTTAAAAAATTATAAAAAAGATCTGTCATTGCTTAATGCTATGCTTATTTTAATCTTCCTTAGATAAATATTAAAAAATTCAATTTGCTTGAATTTCACAATTAGTGTTTCAGCCTATAATTAAAGTTACTGAACATTTCATATACACTTTCCAGGTACTTTTCTGGCTACTTATTATTTGAATTGATCATGTTGGTTCGATAGACTAACCCTCTTGTAAATCATTAAAATATTCCCAAGAAACACTGTTTATAATTATAAATATAGTAAAAATTTTATAAGAAAAAATTATTATGATATATATCATTTTCCATCAAGCATATGAAATATTTAGAAATAAATAATTAAAAAAAATTAAATCGGTAGCTTAATGTAGCAATGATATTATCAGAAGAAAAAAGGATATTAACTTTTTGCATACTTAACAATATTGAAGATTCTTCTCTCCTTTACGAAAAAATGTTCGTATAATTTTTGAAATTTTAAAAAGAATCCAGGCGCTTACAAAGAATCAAAACCAGGATCGTAAATTATACATATTAAGCCCTGCCACTTGTGCTAGCATCCGCTCGACTCCTGGGAAGTGAATAGAATTTGTTTGTCGTTTTTATTTCATGCAAAAGTAATCGCGAAATCTACAAAAACCAGTAAATTATAGTTTACCTTATATATAAATCAAGCTAGCGACCTCCGTGGATCTCCGGCTTCATTTGCGAGAAACCATTATACCTGCTCCGGTAAAACATAAGGATACCGGTACGTCTTAGTCAGATAACTATCCGCTTCAGCATCATCCACAAAATTTTCTGCATGTGGATTGAACTGGAGTGATCTTTTCAACCTGGTAGCAATATTACCCAGGTGACAAAGTGCCGTCGACAGGTGCCCTTCGAGAATATCGGCATGCAATGCTTGCCAGTTCCTTGACCTGACACAATCAAAGAAATTATTATAATGATTTACTACCGAATCCGCCTTCGCCGGATCGTCATCCGTGAATTTAGGTCCCATTTCTTCTGAATAGGATGAAAATCCACTTGGCGTCATCTGGACATTGCTGTAGATTGCCTGACAGCCACCTACATCCTCACTGGCAACCTTCATCCAGCCTTTGGAGCCATAGATAATATTGCCAATACGGATTTCTCCTTCAGGATTGGTCCCAAGTCCCCTTACTTCAAATTGCAGTAACGTCCCGTCTTCATACTCAAATTCCATATGCTGGATATTGGGTGTTTCCTGGTCTGAATCGAAAACAAAATAATTTCCGGTACCATGGATCCTTACCGGATGGGTCCATTTATTCAATGCCCATCGTGCCAGGTCAGCCTGGTGAATGCCCTGGTTACCCAAATCGCCATTGCCTGTATCCCAGAACCAGTGCCATTTGTAATGGAACCGGTTTTCATTAAACGGCCGGTAAGGGGCTGGCCCCAGGAAGCCATCCCAATTAACACCATCAGGAATCGGACTGTTTTTGGTATGACCAATACTGGCGCGGGGTTTCAGACAAAGTCCTTTTGACATGTAAATATCACCAAGTCCTCCTTCCTGCAAGTATTTAAAAGCATTGATGGTTGCAATACTGCTTCTTGATTGAGTGCCTGTCTGAACAATTCGGTCGTACTTTCGAGCTGCTTCCACCATTTTACGGCCTTCAACCACTGTATGGGAAACAGGTTTTTCCACATAAACATCTTTCCCTGCCTGGCAGGCCCAGATGGTCTGCAAGGCATGCCAGTGATTGGGTGTTGCAATGGATACAACATTGATGTCTTTGTTATCCAGGATTTTACGGAATTCCGTTTCAATAGCCGGTTTATATCCGGTCAGTTTTTCTACTTCTGCCACCGTTTCAGGGAAGAACCTTGGATCAATATCACACAGCGCTACGATTTTTACATTGGGTATTTGTGATAGCGCCCTGTAATGATCCCTGCCCCGGTTACGAATCCCAATGACGGCGACATTGATTGTATCATTTGCACTTGATTTTTTTGAATAGGGCTTCATTATGGATTGACTGGCGAGAACGCCTGCAGAAGCTACGCTTGTTTTCTTTAAAAATGAGCGTCTGTCTATATTTTTCATGTGATAAAGCTTTTTTTTATAATTTAATATTAAAAATTGATAATATAAGAAAAATCATTGACTCAATTTTTGCAATTATTCCCAAATCTAAAGGTTGTTAAGTATTTTTTACCAACAAGAACATAAAATTATCCCGATATAATCATTTGAGTTGCAGAATCTGCTTCTGTTAACCAGTTAGGGCAAAAATCTGTCTAGTCAAAACTTAAACCTTAACGTATATTAAATCAAAGATCAGAGCGATGAAAAGCATAAAAGACCAATGGATTGTGATTACGGGAGCGTCTTCAGGTATTGGAAGATCTGCTGCATTTTTATTAGCTGCAGAGGGAGCCAGGCTCATTCTGGTTTCCCGTAACGAAGTAAAACTCCGTGGGATAGCATTAGAAATATATGAAAGTAATCCTAACAACCATAAACCGTTGATAATTCCCTGTGACATTTCGAATGAAAACGAGGTAAAACAAATGGTAAAAACGTGCATCAATCTGACTGGTGGAATTGATATTCTCATCAATAATGCAGGTATTGGTATTTATGGTGAATTCTTCAAGAATTCAATTTATGATATCCGTCAAGTCATGGATGTAAATTTTTTTGGTGCTATCCATTGCATAAATTGTTTTTTACCATACATGAAGAAAAAGGGAATGGGGCAGATTATTAACATAGCTTCAGTTGCAGCATTACATGGCATTCCTTATTTAGGCGTGTACAGTGCAAGTAAAGCAGCACTTGCTTCATTAAGTCAAAGCTTACGGGCTGAATTGTATGACACAAACATTCAGGTTAAAGTAATATACCCAGGATACACAGATACTAACTTTTTTGTTAATGAAAAAAAAGTTGGGAGCGTAAAAAGACCGGAAGGACCTTATGAATCCCCTGAGTACGTAGCCAGGGCCATATTAAGAGTAATAAATAGTGAAAACAAAAATTATGTCATGACTTTAAAAGGAAAATTGCTTTCAGTACTTAATCACCTGTTTCCAGGTCTGGTGGATTTTATTATGAAACGATATGCAATGCAGTTGAATTATTAATATCTGTTACGTCATGAAAAAACCTAAATTACTCATTATCGTCCTGTTCCAGAATTTGGGGGAGCAACATGCGTATTATGCTCAATCGCCTGCGCCACCTTTATCAGGAGCCCTCCTGGCAGGCCTTACACCTCCAATTGTAGATATTGAATTGCTTCATGAAATGATACGTCCGATCAATTATAATATAGATGCAGATTTTATCGCGTTGAGTTTTATGGATTTTTGTGCACCCCATGCCTATGAAGTAGCAAGAAAATTCAGAGAACGAGGGAAACTCGTGGTAGCTGGTGGCAGATATCCATCTACTTTTCCTGAAGAGGTAATTCCATTCATGGATGCAGTCGTGGTGGGAGAGGCTGAACGGATTTGGCCGAAAGTTGTTCAAGATATGGTCAATGGTAACCTCCAAATGGTTTATAAGGCTCCGGATGCACCGTCACTGGAAAATATACCACCACCCAGATATGATTTGATTGAGCCTGAATTTATGGTACCAGTAGTTACAGAAGCTACCCGGGGATGTAAATACCGCTGCAGGTTCTGTCAATTAACTATTCAGTCTATCTCGTACCGGTGCAGGCCTATCGAGGATGTGATAAGGGATTTAACAGCTACTGAAAAGCTTCCTTTTTATAAGCGAAGAATGGCAATGATCCTGGATAATAATCTTGGTGGAGATATGGATTATGCAAAAGAATTACTGAAAGAAATAGCAAAGTTAAAATTATGGGGGCTGGGAGTTCAATTCAGTTTTGATTGTCTTCATGATGATGAATTTGTTGAATTGCTTGTGAAAGCCAATTGTATTATGGCCTTCATTGGTCTGGAATCATTGAATGAACCCAGTCTGTCTTCAATACATAAAAACCACAACAAAGTTGAGGAGTACCGTGAATTGTTTATGAAGTTGAAAAGGAGAGGGATTCTGACCTTTACCGGCATGATGCTGGCCCTGGATGAAGATACACCGGAATATTACCGGCAACTACCTGAAAAACTGGATGAAATTGATCCCAGTTCCATATTATTATCCATTTCTATTCCGATACCAGGCACTCCATTTTATAAACAAGTTAAAAAGGAAGGCAGGATTCTTGATTTCGATCTTTCACATTATGAAGGAGACCATCTGGTATTTTCACCATTAAAAGTATCGGATAAAGATGTGATCAAGGCATTTTCTAATATCAATCAATACTTCTATTCCTGGAAAAGTATAGTAAAAAGATGGTGGAGGCTCATGAAATCTCTGCCAATTCAAAAGAATATAATTATTCAATTTTTCCGGGCAATCATTTTATCCATCGTTCTTTTCAAACTTTCAATGTTTCAGAGGGATCATGCCATGAAGAAGGTATATTCTAATCTGACGAGTTTACAGGCAAGTTAATTATAAAATAAAAAATTGAATTCATATGCTCATTGAGAACGAGTTTTTAACGCAAATAAAACAAATTATTACACCTGATGAAGATCAGTTGAATGGTTTACTTGAATCGGATGCAGAACTGATTCGAATTGATCAGGATATGATCCTCACGATTACGACGGATACAATTGTTGAAGAAATAAATTCTGAACTATATACTGATCCCTACCAGATCGGGTGGATGACCGCAATGGTTAACCTCAGTGATCTGGCTGCTGTAGGGGCAGATGTCAAGGGATTTCTTGTCAACCTGCAAACTACGAGGGATACCGAATTATCAGTGATTAAATCGATTATGAAGGGCATCAATGATGCATGTGTAAACTTTGGAATTAAAGTAGTTGGTGGAGATACAAATCGAGGAGAAAATATACAATTGGGTGGTACCGCATTCGGAACTATTACCGATAATAAAATAATCATGCGAAAGGGAAATAAACCAGGAGATCTTTTATATATGACAGGAAAAATGGGGAGTGGGAGCGTTTTTGCTTTCAAGAAATTGATCGGGAAACATCAAGGTGATTTTTCATTTTTGCCTCAGGCCAAGATACAGGAAGGAAAGATCATTCGACATTGGGGGAGTAGCTGTATAGATACAAGTGATGCTTTTTTCCCGGCCATCAGTAATCTGATGTATATTAATCAACACGGAATTCAATTGGACGGGGATCTGGAGGATCTAATCCCGGATAATTATAAAAAAACTATGCTAAACACTTCATTGCCTCCATGGATTTTACTGGCTGGGCCTCATGGTGAATTTGAATTATTGTTTACCGTAGATGCAAAAAATGAGAAAAAACTAATAGAATCAGCTGGTTTTATGGGATGGGAACCCATAAAAATCGGAGAGATTATCAATGAACCTATATTGAAATTTATATTGAATGGTATAAAAATTCAATGTGATCCCGATGATGTTTCCAACCTTTATGATAAAAGTGAGGGACATTTGAATAATTATTTATCCAGTTTACTTGAAATGCATCAGTCATGGCTAAAATCTTAAATAACAGGATATTTGACCGGAACAAGGTCAATAACCTGAAGGACTTCATCTCCAATAATAAAAACAGGAGCTTCAATGAAAGGATAAATCTTTTTTCGGGATTTATGAAAGGCCTTAATGAGGATTGTTGTCATACCTATGGCCGTTTAATCATTTCTGAAACGGACCGGGAGGTAGTTATCAAAGATCCTTTTAATGGTAAAATACGAAAGATGATCATGTTTGCATCCAATAATTATTTAGGCTTTGCCAATCATCCATATATAAAAATGAAGGTCAAAGAGGCCATAGATTCTTATGGGGTGGGTGTTGGGGGTCCGCCTTTATTGAATGGATACACAAAATCCATGCAGCAATTGGAGGAAAGACTGGCTGACCTGAAAGGAAAAGAATCAGCTATGATATTCCCGGCAGGTTATACTGCTAATGTAGGGATAGTCACTTCAATGGTAAAATCAACAGATCTTGTGATTTATGATGAATTGAGTCATGCATCTTTCCTTGACGCAATCCGAATGGCACAGGTTGACGCAGTAGGTTTCGCGCATAACAATCTTAACCAAATGGAGGAAAGAACAAGGAAAAACCTGAAAATTTATAAAAATATCTTTTTGGGAATTGAAGGAGTTTATTCCATGGATGGGGATCTGGCTCCTCTGGATAGGATCATTCCGTTTTGTAAAAAAAATGGCTTGATTTCCATATTGGATGATGCCCACGGAACTGCAATCCTCGGTGCGAATGGGGGAGGGACAGCCGAACATTTTAATTGCTGTAAGGATATCGATATTTCCATGGGAACATTCAGCAAAGCTTTTGCTGTAACAGGTGGTTTTGTTGCTGCTGATAAGGCCATCATTGAATATATGAAATATTTTGCCCGTTCTTATATGTTTTCCGCTTCCTTACCTCCGGTTACATTGGCAGCAGTGCTAGCCGGGTTGGATCTGATTGAAAAGGACCCAGCGTTAAGGGAAAGATTAAAATATAATGTAAGTTATGCAATCAACAAATTGAAAGACTTTGACTTTTGTAATCTGCCGGAAGCAGCCATTATTGCGTTGAAAATACCGTCATCAATACATATCAGGAAATTAAATTATTATCTGCATCAGAGAGGATTATTCCTGAATGCTATTGAGTATCCGGCCGTACCAAAAGATGAGCAGCGTCTGAGGATCAGTATCATGACAAACCATACTGAAAATGACCTGGATTATTTATCATTATGCCTGGAAGAGGCATTTTGCGAGATTTCTTGTCACAAATAAAGGATACTGAATCATAAAGTATGCAATCGCAGCCGTTCAATACATTAATCCTAATAAACTCTTCTGCCAGAAATAGCCAGGCTAAGGTATTATGGCAAGGGATACGTTCAGATGTTATGGAAAGAATTCCAGGAAATTCCACCGAAATTACAGTCAAAATGGGAGAAAATAAGGATGAACAAATTAAAAAGGTTATCCGTGATAAAAAGATTAATTGCGTTATTTCGGCTGGTGGTGACGGAACCATTAATCATCTGATAAATATCTTGGTAAGGATAGATGGAATCCCACTGGAAAAAGTATATGTAGGTGCTGTGGGACTAGGATCCAGTAATGATTTTATCAAACCAACAAAGAATACGATAAAAGGCATAGCTGTTCGATTGGATATTGAGAATTATGTTCCACATGACCTGGGGATCCTGAAATTCACAAATGTTGATAAAGAACTGATCACAAGGTATTTTATCATCAATGCCAGCATAGGTGTGACAGCGGAAGCAAACCTTTTTTTTAATACAGGTAATAGCCTTCTGAACTATTTAAAAAAACATTACACAAAACCGGCAATTTATTATGCTGCCATAAAAACAATTTTATCCTATAAAAACTTCCCGGCCATTCTGATGTTTGATGGACTACAGAAGGATATCAGCTTATCCAATCTGGCAGTTTTAAAAAACAAATATGTGTCAGGAGGTTTTTTTTATGATCAGGAAATTTATTCGGATGATGGTATGCTCGGAATTAATTATTGCGACAACATGTCGACTTTAGATCTGATCAGGACTTTGATAGATCTGAATAAGGGGCAATTTACCGGTAAAAAAAAGCGTTATTTAACATTAACGAAGAAATTATCGGTTCGAATGGAGAAATATGTAGCCATTGAAACAGATGGAGAGGTACAGCGGGGGCAGGATGTTCATTTTTCCGTTTTGCCAAAAGCTATAAATATTCTAGGATTATAATATACAAATCATGAATAAATCTCAAAGGACCATACCAGTATATTTCATTGGATTCTGGAAACATTACCTAATACAAATGCGACCCTATCTGTTTTTTATTTCTGGCATTGCGGGTTTGGCAGGAATGGCTGCTTATGCTGAATTCAGTTTTTTTGGTGGGTATTCAATATTGTTGTTCATAGGTTTTTTCTTCAGTTACGGATTTGGACAAGCCCTGACAGATTGTTATCAAATGGATACAGACAGCATATCCGCTCCATACAGACCTCTTTCAAAAGGGATCCTATCTGTTCGCTCCGTTAAAAATGTAAGCATTTTCGGATTGTTGTTCGTGGCCTTTATTTTAGTATTTAATAACGCGTATAATTTAATTTTCTGTGTACTTTCTATAGGCGGATTGTGGACCTATTCGTATTTTAAAAAGAGATTTTGGTTAGCGGGGCCTTTTTATAATGCCTGGATCGTCGCTTTACTGGTATTTATGGGATTCCTCGCTTCTTCGGGAAATCCAATTTCAGACTTGCCAAATCCAAATGTTATTAAACCTGCTCTATTGACATTTTTCTCCTATACCAATTTTGTGCTGATTGGCTATTTAAAAGATATAACAGCCGATAAGGAGACTGGTTACCAGACATTTCCGGTTGTATTTGGCTGGAATAGAACAGTTCGAGTCGGTGATGTTTTTGTACTTATCTGCTCCATCATTTACTTTACTAACTTTATTGATAATTTACCTGGTATTATTTTTGGGATATTGGCATGTGTATATGCCATATCTGGTCAAATATTCGCACATGTAACTCAGGATAAATCAGAAAAAAATGCTGCATTCCCCATTTTGGCAACTGTTCGTTCATTTATACTGTGGCATGCTGGAATTATCGCCAGTTTTCATCCTGAATTAACAATTTTTTGTATCCTGTTTTATCTGGCTTTTGAACTTATTGTCTATTTCCGTCCAATGCGTGAACAGATATAATAGGTATATCCTCAGTAATGAACTAAATATATTTTATTGTTTAATGGTATCAGAATAGGAGAAATAAATGGTATGTAGCAAGTAAATGACCAATAAAATCCGTCTTATAAAACCGTAATTCCTAATCAAAAGATGAAATGTATAGAATTAAAATTATAATTTCCTATCTTACTGTTGATTATTAGCAGTAGAGGTGCGAAAATAATATATTTCCTCTTTTCCAATAGTAACAATGGCACCTGTTTCCAATATTCAAAAAAAATTTTTTGACCTGATCGATCAGAAGATTTCGCCCAATATATCGCTTGCTGAAGTCATTGCTAATGAACTGGATATAAGCATAGATAGCGCTTATCGCAGAATCCGTGGAGAGTCTGGTTTAACTTTTGAACAGTTAAAAAAACTCTGTATTGCATTCCGGATTTCACTGGATACCTTTTTTGCCAGTAGTCCTGATTCGGTCAATTTTAACTATAGGGCTATAGACTACAGAAAATTCAATTTTGAATCGTATTTTGAATCTATTGTTGATAACCTGGATGCACTCAGGCAATTTGAAATCAAGGAAGTGATCTATGCAGCCAAGGAGATCCCCTTTTTTTATTATTTCATGTTTCCGAATCTTGCGGCATTCAAGATATTTTTCTGGATGCGCAATATTTTTCATTTTCCAGATATGATAGATAAATCGTACGAGTCGAAACTTATTTCAGATCAATTAATAGTCGGTGCGCGAAAGGTATGGGAGCATTATGTCCCTATTCCCAGCACCGAAATCTGGAGTGATGAAACCATAAACACCACGATACGTCAGATTGACTATTATATTCAGGGGGGCATGTTTCAAGACAAGGAAGAAGTTAAGCTGGTTATAGAAGACCTTCGGTTCGTGATCAGACATTTAAAAAAACAGGCTGAGGCAGGTTGTAAATTTCTCTTTGGCAAGACACCCATGGGCATGGATGATAATTTTAAGTTCTACTACAACGAGGTGATCCTGTCTGATAATACTGTTTTTTTAAGGATGGATGATTATGCAATGGTGCATCTTGGACATAATGTGATGAATATCCTTTCAACCAGCGACCCTTCCTTTTGTAAGGATACATACAATATTTTAAATGAAATTATCAGGAATTCAAGCCTGATCAGTATCGTCTCTGAAAAGGAAAGGAATAAATTCTTCAATATAGTTCGCAGTGTATATTTTCAGAAAAACAAATTATCCTTCATAGTCTTTGCCACCATCGCGGATTCTTCGCGACCTCTGCGTGAAAAAATATCAGGTTAATTAGAAATAATCTTCTTTTCAAGCATTATTATGGATCGATAAAGCACCCCTGCCGATCCACGAAAGGTGCCGGAACCTTTGGGTTCGTTATTCACCGTATACCATTCATAAAATCCATCGTGTACCTGTACCCTTTCTATCATCGGCAACAGGTTTTCATAAGCTTCTTCCAGCAAGCCATATCTTACCAGCTGCTGGACCATCCTGCCCCCGAACCAGGTCCAGTCACCTCCATTCTGATATCCATAGGGATACATTCCCGGATTCTTGAAAGATCCTTCCGGGTAAGGTGGGTACAACGTGAGCCCGATGGAAGCAGCACCCGAAGCTTTAACATTTTCGTTCATTTTTTGTAAGGATATTTTTATTTCCTCGAGTGATAGAAGGCCTGCCTCGATGGCAACCGCCGTACCACCATGATAATAGATCTTATCCTCATCAAAATCTTCCGGAAATGGGGATCCATTCAGGTAGATGTGAGGAATGAACTTCTGATTTTCTTCGTCCCAGAGATATTTACGGCACTGATTGGCTACCTGATTTCTAATTTCCTTCCACCGGTCTACTTTTTCCGGTAATAATTCCATCAGATTATCCAGTGCGATGAGAAACATCGCATTGTCATAAATATCGAGGGTATAATGGGTGTCTTCGGTTAAATACACGCCCCATTCATGTTCTGGTTGAACGTCTCCCCAATCAGCCGTAGTGGCTCCCCATAACAAACCATATTCTTCATTATACCGATGGTTCATTAAAAATTCCAGCGCCCATTCCAGGCGATCAGCAACTGATCTGTCGCCTACATCTGTCTTTAAAAATGAATCCCTGCCAGTTTTTTTGATGTATTTATAAACAGCCTGAACCAGTGAAGTCTCCTGGTCTGTTTCTACTGTGTTTTTATGGCCTGCGTACCTGGGTTCAAGATCAGAATAGATATAGTCATAGCCGGTGGTCGCTTTTGATCTGGGTATAAATCCATCGATAATATTCCCATCATCACCCTGCATTCTAAAGAATACGAGCAGGTTTTCCTCGATAACTTCAGGTTCAAAAACCTCGCACGACAGTTCAATAAAGGTATTATAATCACGGATCCATACCTCTCCATATCCATCTCCGGCATTAAAGCCCGTTTTGACCACTTCCAGGGCTTTGTTTTTTACAAAAGCGATAGCTGGATTATTTTTTATTTTTTCGGCTAGTGTTGAGTTATCTGGTTTTTTTGGGGAGCAGGAAATCATTGAAAGGATCATCAGTGATAATAAAAGTAAATTTTTCATGGAATAGTTCATATACAAGATGAATGTAAGGTTCAAAGGACATTTATAAGGTAGTGAAGCACATCCATTCATTACCATTATTATAGTATGAAAAAGTAATAAACATGAAGTTAATCTTTATATCGTCATCCTGAATTTAGTTCAGGATCTTGTCATAAAATTATTTCTAGATGCTGAAACATGTTCGGCATGACAGTTTATTATTTAACTTTATTTTTTTTATTTCACGATCCGTAAGACTTTAGATAAATAAATTAACTAATTTCATTCACGTTGATCAATAAATAAATCACTAATCACTCATGGAAGGAGGGGATACTCCTACACCCCATTGTTCATTGGGTTCTGGACCCATATGTAGTATCAGTTTCCCTCCATTCATTAAATCTTTCCTTTCAAACCAGCAATTTTCTAAAGGCTGGCCATTCAGGTATGCCGATTGAACATAACTGTTTCCCGGAGTATTGTTTTCTGTTTCAATGATGATACTTTCCACACTATAATAATCCGGATCAAGTTTGATTACAATCCTATCAAAAAGCGGACTTCCGATCTGGAAAGTGGGATTAATTGAGGTATGACCCTGTACATCGAATAAACCCATCGCTGCCATTACAAACCAGGCGCCCAGCTGTCCCTGGTCTTCATCCTGTCCGTAGCCATAACCATGCAAACCGGAGGTGCCATAAAATTCATTCAGTATATTCCTGGTCCATTTTTGTGTAAGCCATGGTTTGCCCGAATAATTGAACAACCAGGCATTGTGTAAACATGGCTGATTACCATGATTATAAAGTTTCTCCAAACCGGAAAAACTGTGAATCTCCTGACCACCTCCGAAAACACTTTTCTGAGCTTCGGTAAACATCTTGTCCAGCCTTTCATTAAACAAGTCTTTTCCTATTAGGTCTTTCAATCCTCCTACATCATGCGGTACATACCAGGTATACTGAAATCCGTTCCCTTCCTGGAATCCTTTCCAGGGGACCATGGGATTAAAATCCTGCATAAAACTGCCATCCATCTCACGGGGTGTGATGAATTTATTTTCAGGATTAAAAACATTCCTGTAATAGGAAGCCTGTCTGATGAGTCGTTCATAGTCATCCATCTCATCCAATGCCCTGGCAAACTGGGCAACGGCATAGGAACTGAAACAATATTCCAGCATATGGGATGTGCCAAAATTAAATACCCATCCATTGGAGAGTAAAGTATCCTTTAAAGGGATATAGCCACGGCTCACAAAATAGCCTAAGTCATATTTCCCTGATCCAAAAGGGCGGTCCTTATATTCAAGTTCGTTTTTTCTCGCAGCTTCATAACCGGTTTGGATGTCAAAATCACGAATGCCACAATTATAGGCAGTCTCCATCATGGAGCCATCCTGTTTCCTGATAAAAATCGATGTTGGATTGTAAATAATCACTGAAATAATCCGGATAGGCCAGTGACCATAATAAACCAAGGTTCCAGAATGCTCCCCAGATACCATCTGTATTATAATGGCAATATTCCGGCTGACCATTTTCGTCCAGAGTTATTTGTCCAATACTTCCATCATTTTTAGGATATTGACCATTCACATCACTGGAAATCCCCCTGCCTAGCAACGCATGATACAGCCCTGTATAGAATTTAATTCTGTCTTCTTCCTGTCCTCCTTCTACGGTTATTCTGCCCAGTTTTTCATTCCAGGCTCTTCTGGCATCTTCGCGTACCCGGTCAAAGTTTTTCCCTGCAGATTCCGTTTCAAGGTTTAATCTGGCATTTTCTGTACTTGTATAGGATAGTCCCACCTGCATTTCCACTGTTTCACTTTCTGTGGTTGAAAAAGTGATAAAAATACCATTATTAATACCTTTTGTTTCCTGCTTATCCGATTCTATATTTTTTTTTACAAACGTCCCAACTTCATCTGGTTTTTTATTGAAACGAGCAACAAAATACATTCTAACCCGGTTCTCGGTATCACAGAATTTAACATATTCGGGATAAGTAATCACATATCCTTCTATTTCCTTTTCACCCACCATCCGGGCCATGGCTTCAATCACATCACTGCTCTCGCCCTGTTTATGACCTATATCGAAGATCAGGTTCGCCTGATTTGTAGCCGGAAAAGTGTACCTGTGGAAACCAACCCGTTCAGAGGCAGTTAATTCAACCTGAACATCATAATCTTTTAATAAAACAGAATAATAACCCGGTTCAGCTATTTCATCCTTTTTGTCAAACCTTGAACGGTAACCTTCATCCGGATTATCCAGGTCACCCGGTATGGTTTTTACTTCACCTGTAGTAGGCATAACGACTACCCCTCCAATCTGAAATTCATGAAAATGTCCAAAGCCTTCGATCGAAGTGTGCCTGTCATCATAACCACATGGGCCCCATCCCCCTTCACTTCCATAGGCGTTTGTATGGGGCGCCAGTTTGGCCATGCCAAAGGGCAGGGAAGCAGGTGTATAAAAAAACCAGCGGCCATGAACGGAACCGATATTGGGATCAACATATTCCGTTGGATAGAATCTTATCTTACTTTCACAGGATAAAAGTAAAACCGAAAATAATGCAAGAAAAAAGTCTAAAAAGCGCATATTTAAGTATGAGATTAATCTAACAACCTTATCTTTAAACCAAATATTCTTTTGAAAATCAATAATTCCCCTCTTGAGAGGGGTGAAGTGGTGTGTAATTATCGGAATTTTTCGGCAAATTACAGCTAGGATTTTGTATTTATGATATTTTATCTGGTTATTCCGTTGCTGTCTTTTTCAGCTTTAAAAGTTAATTAAAACTCCTTCAAGATCTCCAGCATCTTCCGATCCAGTTTATGACCTTTATATTCTTCATATTCCACATCTTCCCTGTTGCTGTCCAGAATACCGAATCCTCCCCTGAAGTTCCACATAGCCCAGCC
>WOR8_10000124_pt1 | contig 74642 bp, 70 predicted proteins | sample DeeMarSeWOR38_10_FD_19890 | JGI IMG/M metagenome (IMG submission 19890)
ACAGCGCCTGTGGTTCCTGGAGAAACCGAGGAAGCCAAAGGCTTGATCCGACATATGGGGAAGATTGTCGATGTTTATTCCACGACCACCGTACCGAAGATAAGTATCGTGCTGCGCGAGGCTTATGCAGATGCCGGCAGCATGGTCATGGGGGGGGTCAAAAGCATGGGTACGGATCTGACTTATGCCTGGCCCATTGCTCGGTATGCCGTGGAAGCCTCCCAGCTCGATTATCGTGAGGTTTATGGGAAAGGCATCGAGAAAGATGCATATGAATCCTATCTTAATCGCTCAAGGGAGAAGGTTGATGTTTATGACGCCGCCCATAGCTGGACAGCGCAAGTGATCGATGAAATCATTTTGCCGAAAGATACACGCAAAAAAATCATCGAAGCTTTGGAGATTACAAGAAATAAAAAAGAGCGCCTTCCTGCCCGGGCTAAAATCCATGGCTCAGCGCCAGTTTGATAGGAAACAAATATTGAATTCGGAGAGCAAGGCAGTGATCAATTTTTCAGAAAGAGCAGCGCAAAATTTAGCAACAGTAAAAACGGAAAAACCTTTGATTCATAACATTACAAATTTTGTCGCTATGAACTGCACAGCCAACGCTCTATTGGCGATGGGTGCATCACCGGTTATGGCGCATGCTCAAAAAGAAGTTGAAGAGATAGTTTCGCGCGCCGGCGCTCTTGTTTTGAATATCGGTACATTAAACGAAAATTGGATTGTCTCGATGCTAAAAGCCGGCAAAAAGGCATCGCAGCAAAATACACCAATCGTCCTTGATCCGGTCGGATCCGGCGCTACAAAACTGCGGACCAAGACGGCAAAAAAAATAATCGATGAGATACGTATCAGCGTAATTCGAGGCAACGCCTCGGAAATACTTTCCCTGGGGCACGAGAATTTTCAACCCAGAGGGGTTGAAGCCGTTCACGCTGTGGAGGAAGCAGCCCAAACGGCAAAGAGTTTGGCGGAAGAATTGAAAACTACGCTGGCCATTACCGGACCCGTTGACCTGGTCACCGATGGCAACCGGGTTCTCCGCGTTGCCAACGGTCATCCGTTAATGGGTTACGTTACCGGGACCGGGTGCATCGCCAGTGCCGCCATTGGGGCATTTATTTCGGTTGATGATGATCCGGTAAGTGCTGCGGCAACAGCATTGGCTTTTCTGGGCCTGGCTGGTCAAGTTGCCGGCAAAAAGGCCGATGCGCCGGGAAGTTTTATGGTTCAGATACTTGATGCTTTGTATAAGATTACACCGGATGAGCTGGAGAAAGGTTGTAAAATAGAAGAAGAATCGTCCATTGTTAATTGTGCGTTGCAGCGGACTAAGATTAAAGCAAATAAGGTCTGAGATTAGAAAATGACATTGAAAGAAATCGGTGAGTTTGGATTTATCAAAAAGATAAGCCGCGGCTGTTTAATTCGTAAGGAAAATATCGTTAAAGCCATCGGCGATGATGCTGCCGCCTTTAAGACAGATCCCGAACAGCTCATGCTAATCACCACAGATTTGCTTGTTGAACGGGTTCACTTTATAAGAAGCAAAATCGCCGGATATGACCTTGGATATAAAGCATTAGCCGTCAACTTAAGCGACATTGCGGCTATGGGGGGAGCGGCACGTGAAGCCTTTATCAGTATTGCCATCCCGGAAGAATGTTTGCTAGATTATCTGGAAGATATATATGACGGAATGAAAAATCTGGCAGCAAAATTTAATGTCAATATTCTGGGCGGCGATACCACCAGCTCCAAGATCGATTTAATTATTAATATTGTTGTTTCCGGAACCGTTGCAGAAAATGAACTCTTATGCCGCGATGCGGCCCGGCCCGGAGATATGATTTTCACAACTGGCTTCCTTGGGGACAGCAAAGCGGGATTGCATTTACAGTTAAATGATATTCAGGCAGACGATGAATCGTCAAAAGTGCTGATTAAAGCACATCTTCTGCCCGAGCCTCATATTTTGGAAGGTCGTTTTCTCGCTCAACAGCCTGGTATCCATGCCGCCATTGATACCAGTGACGGACTGAGTTCGGATCTCAGACATATTGTTGAACAAAGCAATGTCGGCGCGCGTCTGTATGCCGATAAAATACCGGTTTCCGAAAATCTGAAAAAATTTTGTAGACGATTTGATTTTGATTCGATTAAGTATGCGCTTTCCGGCGGTGAAGATTATACGTTGCTGTGTACTGCATCTCCTGAGACGGCAGATAAGATCGCTTCAGAATTCCAAAAAGAATTCAAGCGACCACTTTTTTCGATTGGTGAAATAACGGAAACGAAACAAATGGAACTTTTTTGGCCGGATGGCCGGATCAGGTCTTTCTCTCCTTCGGGATGGGATCATTTCAAGGAAGAAAAAAATGACAAAAAGCTCTTCAAAACAAAATGAATCGCGAAGTTATGACAAAGTATTGACCATTGCCGGATCGGACAGTGGCGGTGGAGCCGGTATTCAAGCCGATTTAAAAACCATATCTGCGATCGGCTGTTATGGAATGTCTGTCATCACGGCGTTAACCGCACAAAACACCCAAGGGGTTACTGGAATTTATGCGATACCTGCGTCTTTTGCAGCAGAACAGATGTCGGCGGTGCTTACGGACATTGGGGCAGATGCAGTCAAAATCGGTATGCTTTACTCGGCAGAATTAATTGAAATCGTCGCACAGCAGCTGCAAAAACACGGTGCCAAAAAGATTGTATTGGACCCCGTCATGGTGGCTAAAAGTGGCGACAAATTGCTGCAAGACGATGCGATTGAAGCCATCAAAAAATACCTGATACCTCTGGTTGACGTTGTCACTCCAAATATTCCTGAAGCGGAAGTACTGCTGGATTGCAAATTGAAAGGACTTCAAGATATGCAGGACGCTGCAAAGGCCTTATCCGTCCTTGGCAGCCGCAGCATCCTCATCAAGGGCGGTCATCTTTCCGAAATCGACAGCACGGATCTTCTCTATCTTTCCGCAGAAGATCGCGTTGTCGTATTGGAAGGGCAGCGCATTGAAACCCGCAACAACCATGGAACCGGCTGTACATTGTCTTCAGCAATCGCAAGTTATATGGCGAAGGGGCATGACATTGAAGATGCGGTAAAAAAGGCAAAAACATACATTAGCAATGCCATCCGCACCGGAGCGGTATATACAATCGGTCAGGGTCATGGCCCGGTGCATCATTTTTTCGAATTCTGGAAGTAAGTTTGTCAAAACGCCCATATTTTGCCCGACGGTTCGTTTAGACAAATTGTCCCGCAAAAATATGCTGACATTTGACGACTAAATTGTAAAAATAAAAGCTGTGGGAGTGGCTTCCAGCCACGACATGAACGCTTACCTCCCTATTCTGTAACCCGATCTAAAGACCGGTTTTTTAAAGCCAATTAAACAGAAACAGGCAGACTTATGCAAAAATACGATATATAATTGCCGTGAGGACAGCCCAGACAAGAACAATGATTGTCAAAATCGCGCACGCACCGGCCAATCCTTTGTGAAGAAGCGTTTCCCTTTTTTTCTCCTGATACCCCATAAGCAAACTTAAGATAATTCCCGCCAGGATACCGCCACCATGACCCCAGTTGTTTATACCCGGTACCAGCAGGCCGAAAATGAAAAGAAACACCACCCAACCGCTGATCTGCTTATATAAAGATCTCCCATAAACGCCGCCGCGACTTTTCCCGTAATATAGCAAAGCCCCCACCAAACCGCATACTCCGGCGGAAGCCCCGATGGTTAAATGTACACCGGCAATGTAAGAAACCCAAAAACCGATGATGCTTCCCAGTGTGTAAAAGAGGACCATTCGATATACACCATATTCTCGAGAAACGAGTAATGCAAGCTGCCGGAATGCTGCCATATTAAAAAATATGTGTAGTATTCCCCCATGAAGATAACCGGCTGAGATCAGCGTCCACCAGCGATGAAATCGGTCAATGGGGATAGTTCCCGTGGCTCCCAGCAGAAGGAGACTGCTATCCGATGGTGATAGAAAGGTAAGTGGATGCATGGACAGACTCGAGGCCGTTGGATTAAGCAAAAGTGATAAGATGTATAAACCGATATTGATTGCGATGATGGCTTTAATGAGGTGATAAGGATTATTAAATCCCCGGATCCAAATATTATTTTTCCAAAAAGAAGCGGGCCTGGCTGTGCCGCAATAAGGACAGTGGGGCTCAGATATGCTTATAAGTTTTCTGCAGTTGGGGCAAAGGATTGATTGTCGTTGCTGTTGCGCCATAACGAAAAATCCAAAATCAAATTCATTCCGAAACCCACGAGAGGGAGTCCGGGATCAACGGGCCGCCGACTCGTTCTGACAAATTTTTCAATGTTTGTCTCAATTCGGCCATTTTAGCGTCTATGATTTCCCGATTCGGAGACCAGTCCGCCGGGCATGCCGTCATAAGCTGCTCCAGTTGAGCATCTATTTCTTCAACTACATCATGTAAGCTTTTTATTGAGGGAAATAACGCTCCTTTTTCTGAGCCAGACAGTTTATCAACCACCCGGATAACATCATAAATCTTCGCTTTCCAAGCAATAAGCTGCTTTTCTAAAGTATCACAGTAAGATTTTACATCCATTTGTGCCTCCCTTTGACAAGATCAAATGTCAAACCGCTTGGCAATGCCGTGACATTACCTTTTGTTGTTGCAAGCGACAAATAAGATTCAGGGTGGTCCAGGGACCACCCTGTAAAGGAGATTATTAGATATTTTATTAAAAGCATTATTGCAGCTGCATAATCTACAATAATACCTATACTGTGTTGGTCAAGTTATTGCGTAGGCTTCAAAAAGCTTTGACACATTATTGATTTTGCTTTACTATGTCGTTTTTATAATTCAGGTCGCCAGGACGTGTTCGTAGCCCTGGCAAGTGCCTTCTAATCTCTGCAACCTCAGAAGGCTTGCTTTAGCTTTTCGCCTTCGCCACTGTCCATTGATACATTTCGTATCTCATCAATAAGGTTGCATAAATTATTTAAAAGAACCGAGGTTCATGTGCATCGGACAAATAAAAAGCGCAGTTATTTAGAAACTTATCTGAGTCTGTTAATATTATCTGCCCTGATGTTAACCGGTACAGGCATTTTTCTGATGCAATTTACGTATAACCCTGCTGTCCTATACATAGAAACCATTGGCTTGCCAGCCGAAAGAATCCCGGGAACTCAAAAAACTTCTACAGGGATTCCCCTTTTCCCAACGCCTAAGGGCTTAGTTTCTTTGTCACCTCCTGAGTTGTTTGATTCTCAAAATCTTTCAGACAAAATTGACGGCAAGGCAGAGCTGTACCTCAGTGCAGGATTCGTCCGCCTTCAGACGCAGCGGTTCAAAAGCAATGACGCGTCGAATTTATGGTTGGAAGCTTTTATTTACGACATGGGAACCGGCCAAAATGCGTTTTCGGTTTTCAGCACCCAACGACGGGAGGGGTCCGAATCGTTAAACCTAACCCAATATTCCTACCGTACAGAAAACGCCCTGTTTTTGATCCATGGCCATTATTATTTGGAAATTATTGCATCAGAAGCTTCTGAAGAAGCCTTACAGCCCATGGAATTGTATTCCAAGGCTTTCATCGACACCTTCCAAGTAGAAACAAAATCTGTCAGCGAGGAGAACCTGTTCCCCAAACCAGACCGTGTGGATAACAGCATATCAATGATTTCTTCCGATGCCTTCGGATTCGATCGATTTGATCAGGTATTTACGGCTGTCTATAAGCTGGGGGATGCTGAAGTTATGGCCTTTCTCTCGCACCGTAAAACCACTGAGGAAGCTGAAGAACTGGCTCAAGCTTATCAAGAGTTTCTTATCGCTTTCGGCGGCCGTCATATTGAAATTGATTTACCGATTGCGGGAGCCAAAATGGTTGATATTTTAGATACTTATGAAGTGATTTTCTCTAAAGGTCATTTCATTGCAGGTGTTCGTGAGGCGCAAGACAGAAACCATGCTCAAGAGCTGGCGATTCGGCTGTATAATAAACTTGAACAAAATCAGTATTAGTTGATATTTCGGGAATAGCAGATTCAGCCGGAACCGATAAAGAATTCTTAGTAATTTGATGCAAAAAATGAAAGATGTATTTACCAGACGCCAATTTTTGATTCGATCCGCAAAAGCCGGTGCTTCGGTTGTCGCCGCAGGTGCCATCGGCTACTGGTTTTATGATTCCAGGGCACCTGGACCATCGCCGGATCAAAAATCAAGTGTTCTGTTGTCGGATTTCTCAATACCTGAACTGGAAAAGAAAATGAGTATTGTTCGAGGGCAAAACAGAGCCGACACGCTCGAAACAGCCTTGAAAGCACTTGGCGGCATGGAAAACTTTATCAAAAAAGGAGACCGCGTGTTGCTTAAAGTCAATGCCGCTTTTGCCTCGCCTCCGATGCTTTCGGCAACCACCCATCCTCAATTAGTTACAGTATTGACAAAGCTTTGTTACAAGGTCGGCGCAGCATCTGTTTGCGTAACTGATAATCCTATCAATGATCCCGTCAGTTGTTTTGGATTAACCGGTATTGCCGAGGCAGCTGATTCTGCCGGTGCCAGGGTGATATTGCCAAAAGAAAATCTTTTCAAACCGACAACCCTTCCGGATGCGAATCTGATCAAAAACTGGCCCGTGCTCTACGAACCGTTCAAAGATATTAATAAGGTTATCGGCATAGCTCCGGTTAAAGATCATCATCGCAGCGGCGCATCCATGGTTATGAAGAACTGGTACGGATTGCTCGGTGGGCGTCGAAACATTTTTCATCAGGATATTCACAACATCATCAAAGAACTGGCAACGATGGTAAAACCGACCTTAGTGGTTCTGGACGGTACGACCAGCATGATGACCAATGGTCCAACCGGTGGATCCCTTTCAGATCTTAAGCAAACAAACACCATGATTGTCGGCACGGATCAGGTTGCTGCGGATGCATTCGGCGCCGGTTTACTTGACAAGGACATCAGCGAACTTCCTTATATTGCCAAGGCTGAAGCAAAAGGGGTAGGCACAGCGGATTATCAATCGCTGAATCCAATAGAACTATCAATATAAAAAGATACATGACACGCAACTAAAATTTAACAATTAGGCGAATTTCATTCATGAACATCATAACCACCCGCAGAATCTGTCAGGTTTTCTTCCTTATCATTTTCTTATGGTTTTGTGTGGTCACAACGCTCGGCAAAGCGTGGTGGCAACTTCGCGGTTGGCCGGTGAATTGGATAATCCAGATGGACCCGCTGGTCGGACTGGGCACACTGCTGAGCACCCGCGTCCTTTACGCAGGTCTATTATGGGGTGTGGCCACCGTCGTATTGACCATTGTGTTAGGAAGATTTTTCTGCGGCTGGGTTTGCCCCTTCGGTACGATTCATCAATTTGTGGGATATTTGGGCAAGCGAAACAAACGTGTTTCTGAAAAGTTTGGCGTAAATCGCTATCATTCAGGGCAATCTATAAAATACTGGATTCTGATTTTTCTATTAACTGCTGCAATCATCGAAATCGCAACTGACGTTGCACTGCTGCCAAGAAATCGGCTCTGGCTTTTCATCACGATTGCTTTAGCGCTTCTGGTTGTGATTGCCATCCGGGCTGTGCGCCGAACCCTGAACAGCGCGAAGCGAACAATCTTTCTTTATTCTACTTTTATATTCATCTGGTTGTTGTTAAGTATTATGTTAAATGGTGATCAAAGACCATCGGCTTCGCTTCAAATCGGATTGTTGGATCCGATTCCCCTGCTCTATCGTTCAATTAATTTTATTTTATTGCCGCTTTTCGATCGGACAGTACTAAAGCTTCAAACAGTCCCCCGTTTCTATGACGGAACCTGGCTGATCGGAGCAATTTTTATTTCTGCGGTACTTTTGAATCTGATCATTCCGCGCTTCTACTGCAGATTTATCTGTCCACTGGGTGCGCTTTTCGGTGTGGTGAGCCGCTTTGCCCTATGGCGGATCGGCAAATCCAAAGAAGAGTGCATTGATTGTCAGCTTTGCCAAAAAAACTGTGAAGGCGCCTGCCAGCCGACCTCCCAGATTCGAATCAGTGAGTGTGTACTGTGCTTAAATTGTTTGGATGATTGTCATCATGGTTTGATGACATACCAAACCGCGCCTTCAGCCACCGGTGAAATCCTATCCCCTGATTTAACCCGCAGGGAATTCATGGTTTCGGCAATATTCGGGGCGGCGGCTATTTCGACTTTGCGTATCGGTGGTCGTATAGGACCCAATTGGAATCCACGACTGGTGCGCCCGCCAGGCTCCCTGGCTGAAAATGAATTTCTTACCCGCTGCATCAAATGCGGCCAGTGTATGCGCATCTGTCCCACGAATGTGATTCATCCCGCCGCCCTCGAAGGCGGTTTGGAAGGATTGTGGACTCCCATTCTGAATTTTCGTATCGGCACCAGCGGATGCCAGCATAATTGCATTGCCTGTGGGAATTTATGCCCCACAGCGGCTATTCGACCCATCTCTTTGGATGAGCGTCTGGGCCGAAATCAATATTCCAGTCAGGGTCCCATTAAAATCGGAACAGCCTTCATCGACAGAGGGCGCTGTTTGCCATGGGCCATGGACACACCGTGTATCGTTTGTCAGGAAAATTGTCCGGTCAGTCCCAAAGCCATCATAACAAGAGAATTTTTCAACACCATCAAAACACCCCCACGGCTTGTCGTAAAAAAAGCAGGGGAATTAACGATAGAATTCCAATCTGATGTTCTGGTACCGGATCGATTCGCCACCGGTGATTATTATTGTGTGGTTCAGGAATCTTCTGACATAGGACGTCGTCGCATAATTGCCAACACCGCCAATGGCCTTCGGGTGTCTGACGTACTTCCCTTCGAGTCACCTCCTTTAGCTGACAGCCGCGTCGAGATCCTAATCCGGCTTCAAAGCCCGTATGTTGATCCGAAGCGCTGTATCGGCTGTGGCGTCTGCGAACATGAATGCCCGGTGAAAGGCCAAAGAGCGATCCGGGTGACGGCAGAAAACGAGTCCAGAACTCGTGAACACAGATTGATCCTGTGAATCGAGTAATTCCAGTAACTATAAACCGGCATTACGACATAATGAAATGATCAAACCATATGTTACCAGTGATGGAGTAATTACGATTGCGGATTGCGGATTTGGCACTACGAAAAAATCCTAAAGCCGCATTAAATAAATCTAACAAGTTATACGTAAAAAAGATTGAGGATCTTCTATTTTTATATAAATAAAAAGCTCATTGGTGAGGGAATTAAATATGTCTAAAAAGAAACCTATTTTGTCCCGTAGGGATTTTTTGAAAGCCGTCGGATTAACCGGTGTGGGAGCGATCGTTACCCCATTCAATCAATCGGCCCAGGCCTCAGAAGAAGCGCAGACTATGCCCACCCGCCCCTTTGGAAGCAGCGGGATAAACGTACCCATTCTTTCATTTGGCGGCAGTTTGAATACATCCATGAGTCCGCTTCTGTTGAGACAAGCCGCCAAATGGGGAGTAACCTACTGGGATACGGCGCACTCCTACATAGGCGGAAACAGTGAGAAAGGCATCGGTAAATACTTTGCCAAATTTCCTGAAGACCGCAAAAAGATCTTTCTAGTCACCAAGTCCCACGCCTGGACGCTGGAGGGAATGACAAAAGATCTCAACAAATCCCTTGAGAGAATGAAAACAGACTATATCGACCTTTTCTTCGTCCATAGCGTAAGCGATATCAGCGACATAGATGAGGATACCCGGGCATGGGCTGAGAAGGCAAAGTCAGCGGGAAAAATACGTCTGTTTGGTTTTAGCACGCACAGCAACATGGCGTCTTGTTTGTTGGCTGCGTCCAAGATCGGCTGGATCGATGGCATCATGATGACTTACAATTACCGTTTGATGCATACCGATCGCATGCAGCGTGCAGTGGATGCTTGCGCTATGGCGGGTATTGGTTTAACCGCCATGAAAACCCAGGGCGGCGGTCAGGTGAAAACAAATACCGAATCCGAGCTCATCCTGGCCGGCCGGTTTATCAAAAAAGGGTATACCGATGCCCAGGCCAAGCTCAAAGCGGTGTGGGAAAATTCAAATATTGCCAGCATCTGCTCGGAAATGCCGAATATGACAATTCTGATGTCCAATGTGGCTGCCGCCTTAAATAAAACAGAGTTTTCTTCCCGGGATATGCGCCTGCTGCACCAGTACGCTCAGGAAACCCGTTGGAATTATTGCGCCGGCTGCACTGAAATATGCGAATCAGCAATTAAAGGCCAGGTGCCCATCGGTGATGTAATGCGATATCTGATGTACTGCCGCAGTTATGGCGAGCGTGACCGCGCCATTGCATTATTCAATGATATCCCGCAAAACGTACGCGCACGGATGGCCAGCCTGGACTATTCAGTGGCAGAGAAGAGATGCCCGCAGAAAATGGCTATCGGTAAGCTGATGCGGGAGGCGCTTCGGGAATTGTTATAAAATGATAAGAACTTGCTTTTTCCAATCGAGAGTGTGGCAACGCTAGAATTGTGTGTCAAGCTTAAAAGCGACACTGTATGAAGTAGAGGCTGAAATAGGAGAATTCGGAAATGGCGATGGGCGCTCTTTGAAATCAGAATAAAGTGCGGCAACCCATGTCAACGCTTTGAAATAAGGAAATTTTGAGCGTAACTTCCCTTTATGCCCTTGAGGATAAGTTCTGATTATTGGTGCCAACAATCGGTGGACGAAAGATGTCGCTAGGCTCATTTCCACACGATAACAGATAATATAACTCTCCCTCATATTCAATACGCCACGACCTGCTCATAAAACTTAATTAGCATTGGATATGTTTTTTTGTTCAATATTTATTTACTATTTAAGCTTTCACCCTTTCGTTTTTTTCAAAAAATAAGATGACAAACTTTGGCGTAAATGATAAAGATGCGGTTCGTTTAAAAAACATTAACCCATAACGGCAATAACCCAGGAGGCATCGCTTAAAAAAGCGGCCTTCCAAAAACCCAAAAAAGGAGAACAACAGATGAAAGAAAGAAAGAGGCGAATGACACTACTGGTCGCAGTATCGCTGGTATGTTTGGCAGCCGGGTTGGCCTTTACCGCCCAGGCGGCCGATTACTCTATCGGTGGCGGTGTTGGAATTGCTCCGGACTATGAGGGCTCAGATGACTATGTAGCGGTTCCGATCCCCTTTGGCCAGGCCAAATTTAGCAATGGAATGTATGTGCAATTGCAAGGCCTGACGGTGAGATCTAATCTGATTCCCAGCAGTTGGGTGCAATGGTTGCGAGCAGGGCCCATGTACAATTATCGCTCCTCTCGAAGCGATGTCGACAACAACCAGGTGGATGATATGAAAAACGTGAGCGATGCCCATGAACTGGGTGGCCTTGTGGGTTTTGAGTACAACAAGTGGTTTGCATTTTTAGAGTATTTGGCCGATACGGGCGATGCGCATGATGGTTCGCTGACCACTTTGAAGGGCGGGTACAATTGGGTCATCAGCGACGCCTGGGTGTTTACCACTGGCGGCCATGTTACCTATGCCAGCGATGACTACATGAGCACCTATTTTGGTGTCAGTAGTCGGGATTCGGCGCGCAGCGGCCTTGATGAATACGACGCGGATTCGAGCTTCAAGGATATCGGACTTGATCTGGGGGTGAACTGGGCTTTTTTGGACAACTGGAACCTGCGAGGAATCGCCAGCATCAGCCAGCTGGTGGGTGATGCCGATGACGACAGCCCGGTAACAGACGAAGGCTCTGAAACTCAGTTTTTTGGCGGGGTCTTGGTGGTCTTTAAATTTTAAGCGCATGTCCCGGAGCATGCGTGTTAACCTGTTTTGCATTTAACGGTATTAACCGCTCTGATAGAACCGAAAACAATGCGGAACTTCTGTTTTGCAGAAGCCCCGCAGTCGTCTAGTCTATAAAATAGTAAATTATTAAGATGCGACCCTGCTTCCCGTTCAACTATAGTTGCCCAACATTGCCTCTGCTTCTGTGCGTATTTCCTCACGAAGCGATTTGGGCGATTGCACCACCGCCTGAGATCCCCAGCTCATAATCCAGTATTTGATTTCATCGGTGCCGGCAACTTCAGCCTCAAGGATAATGGAACCGTCATCTTGTCGTTTGATCACTTGGGTATCATGCCAGATCTTCTCACTGATGTATCCGGCCACATCGAAAGCAAACCATATCCTGACCTTCACGGGCTCGCCTTGGAATACACCAAAGCTGGATTGCATAAATTCATCGACATCGAAATCCTTGGGTATATCAAAGGCTTCATCGGTTTGCTTGAAACATTTTATGCGGTCAAGCGCAAATATTCGAATATCCTCCCTTAACCCGCAATTGCCAACCAGATAAAATGTTCCATCAAAAAACCAAATCTTATAAGGCGCCACTTTACGGCGGGTCTCTTTCTTGCGGCTCATGGTATAATACACAATCTCAATAAACTTTTTTTGGACTACGGCTTCACTGACCTGCTCAATAATATCCCGGATCCTATTGTATGGTTTATATGGCTTTGAACCCACCTTCAGGCTGGTTTCAACCCGGTTCAGGTATTGAAGATATTCCGGCGGGAGCATGACTTTTATTTTTTCAAACAAAGATTCCAATGAATCATAAAATACCGTATTTTTTAATATTTTCATCATTCCCCGACTGAAGTACAGCGCCATTAACTCCGCAAGGTTAAACGGTATGGGAATATTCTGTTTAGCCGTTTCAAGAAGCGACCACCGGCTTTTGCCCTCTACCCGCTCCGTATAAACTGGAAATCCGGCAAACTGCAAGGCTTCCAAATCGCGATAGATGGTTCTCGAATGGCACCCAAGGGCTCTGGCCAATTCAGTGGCCGATTTCCCATATCTGGATGAAAGTAACGCCTGAATGATCTTCCACTGTCTGGATAGTTGGTCACCACGAGCCATAGCGATCCTCCTTCCATCTTGGTTAAATTCGGTGAATGGCTGAATCATTAAAACGATGGTTGAGTTTATCAATTCAGCAAAACCATAGGAAGTGTTTCATATCATTTTTTTGGGTTTACAGGAAAATTTTAAAAAAATCTTAATTTTTTTTCAGAGTGTGACCGGATCTGTCACAACAGTATGTTAATTTATGTGCCAAATGGGTGAAAATTAGTTTCGAAATTAAGACAAGCGCAAGGAAAACAACAAAAAACAGCTTTTATGGATGATAGGAGGGTATAATGATGACCAAACAAATTTCTTATCAAGATTATTACGATTTTTATGAGTACCATGGAAACACAACTATCGAACTCACTCGAAAACAAAATGGCATTACAATTTGGCGAGATTGGATCATCTTCGATACCGTCGAGGAAGCTACAGAATATTTCAATGATAATTGCGAAAATTAAAAGGGCCTAATAGTATGAAAAATTTAGCTATAGTCGGTATCGGTTGTTTTGCCAAGCCGGAGACGCTTTCCCGAGTCCTCAAAAATATGATTGAGGGGTATATTTTGGGGAATTTTGAAAGGTTTACTGAAAAAAATAACAACAATTCACTATCAACTGATCTTATTCAGCTTCTAAAAGACATAATAGTCGGTTCTTCAGAAAGTCAGCAGACAATTGGTGGGGAGGTAATCGACAGCTTGGCGGATAAAAAGATCACCGGGTTTTTTCTCAGGTTGAAAAATGAGCGTTTAAATCTATCGCTTTTTACCCGGGAAAGCGGATTGAAATGTAAAAAATTTTCCGCCAACTTGGACGCCCTAACCCAAATACGGAAAAAGCGGTTACACTAATTATTCTTTCGGATGACATTGAATACAGCCGGTGGGCCCGGTTCTCGGTAATTCTTTATCCAATTTTTTATATGACATCTCCAATTCTTTATTTATTCTTTTCATTTCTCTGTGGCAGCTGATACACATGCGGTGATACGCTGTTTTATAATATCGCATCGTCAGATCCTCATCGGATTCTTTTTTTCCGGACCTGATCGGTGATACGGCCACATCATGGCAACCGGATGTTTGACAGGTTTGAATTTGTTCAGTTCCTGTCCATTTATGGTGACACGTCCTACAATCATTTGTAAAATGCATGGAATGGGGAAAGTCCACCGGCGTCCGTTTTGGTTCCACTGATTCCGGCGGTTCGATTGTGATAGTTCCCATCGGTACACACATATCATCATCTGATTGCCCGGAAACTATTGCGCCATTTCCAAAAGCCAACATCATTATCAAGCATAGAATTGAAATCGCTGTTTTTTGCATCCTCTTCTCCCTCAGAAACTTCTCATTTTAAGTCGCTTATAGAGTATCACTCATGCTTTCATAAAAATGGTTTTTGAGACCCCGTAGGACAATTTATTTGAAAAATCTTTAATGCTTCATTAATTAAAAAATATCAACCTAAAAATGTCCGTTTCATTTAAAATGTTCAAAAAATTTGACAACGCGTGGTCCAATTAGCGATTAAATGGATGGAGTGAAGCGACACCTTAACCCCGGCCCAGAACTGGATTATAAATTTAATTGGTGATTGCTGTCTCCAGCACCTCAACTTAAGTAAACATCATCCAAAATAATTTCGCGCCAAAGCTGACTTTAGGCACTTTTAACTATAGTTCACTTTTGATATTAACCCGGGGCTGCGCGGGCAGAGAGATGGTAATCGTACATCCGGGGCCTTCATTATTGGCTGCCGTGACGGTGCCCCCCATTAAGGTGACGAACTTCTTAACCAATGCCAGACCGATTCCGGTTCCCCGGGTAGTGCGGGTGAGCGAATTATCTACGCGGTAAAAATCATCAAAAACTTTTTTTAATGCATGCCGGGGAATTCCAGGTCCGGTGTCGGAGACCAGAATATGCACCCGGTTGTCATCTTGATAAATTCGGATGTTAATCTCTCGTTGGTCAGCGGTTTTGCCGAATTTCATACTGTTTTCGATTAGATTGATCAAAACCTGAATCATTACTTCTTGATCATATCGAAACGGTTGAATTTTACCCATTTCAACATTCAGGACAAAGCCCTCCTGCCTGAGTTTTTCTCGCATCACCGTCTGAACTTCTTGGATCACGTCTTCAAATGTGCCCGTTTGCATGTCGATATGCCGTTGCTTTTTTTCCAATTTTGAGAGATCCAAAACATTATTGATTAAACGAGAAAGACGGGAGCCTTCCGTGTCTAAAATACGAAAATATTCTTGTTCTCGCTTCTGATCCCGGGCGATCCCCTGCTCCAACATTTCAATGTACATGCGAATATTGGTTAGCGGAGTTTTCAATTCATGGGTAACCGATGAAACAAACTGCGATCGTCGTTCCGAAAGATCCACAATGGTTCGGGCACTCTGATAAATAGCAAAAAGACCCAACAGAACAATTGCTGCCAGAATAATCATCATGACATTGAGCGTACGGCGCCCGGCGGATCGCGGAATCTGGTCACAGGTGAGGGTGGCGTATAAAAAAGAAAATGGAGAGGGAAATGTTCGGTTAAGCACAAACTTCGGTCCGTTTGTAGATACACCGGCCTCAATGTTTCGGGTTTCTCGCCCTTGATCCATTACCGCCAGACGTAAATTCGTATAGCGGGCCATTGGTTGCGGCATAAAATAGGTCTCAGCCAAATGGTTGAGAAAGGTTTTTGTTTTGAGAATAAAGCCCTGCCGATATATCTGGTTGTTAATCATAATGCGCCGAAAAATAAAGACTTGATCCTGATTGACGAAAATAGATTGCAAGGGCGCCACTTCCACTTGATAGCTTTTGTCCAGCATTTCCTGCGGGGCAGAGAGTGGTTGGTCAAAATCTTCCGATTCCTCCCAATAAGATTCCTCGGCCATCCGTGATCTCGCAACGGATGGTGCAGCGGCTATCGTATCTTTGGCCTCAGTTAAGCTGCTTTTTCTGTCCCTCTTTTCTTTTGCCGGCTGCGGTGTTATCGTCGCTTCGGCCTGTTCCTGTTTGGCGAGATGTAAAGCTTGTCCGACAGTAATCTTTTCAACTCGTTTCTCCTTTTGACCCAGATATGCTTTGGGTTTTTGAGCACGTGACATATCCAAATATTTATCCGCAAATCCCTCTTTGCGCTTCTGTCCAGTTTCAGCAAAGGCTTTAGAAGGCGGCGGCTTTATTTTGTCCGTCACCGTAACCCGTTTCCTGTTAAATACTAGATTTGCATTTTTTAGTTCATCCACCAGTACCGTTCGATCTGCCTGCATATGTTTACCGCTTTCCACCAGCGGTGTTTGAAAAGAACCATCCGGATTGTTCTGAAAATAACCAAGGATAAAGTTCTCCTGTGGAAGATTGGATAGAGGTGAGCGGTTCGCTGCGGCATCACCTTGAGTTCGGCCGGACGGCGAAATATAATAATTGTATTCGTCGATCGCCCGTCCTTCCTCTCTTTGTACAAGGATGGCAAGCGCTTGTTCCATCTCGTCAAAAAGCGTTTCGGCAAAATAACGCAAGGTGGCCACCTCTTCCTGTTCCAGACCCCGATAGGTCTGTACCACAAAAAAAGCCAGCGGCACGGACAGGGCAACCGAAAAAACAAGGATGAGTAGCTTCAATCTTTTCATTTTTATGGTTCCAGCCTGTACCCCTCACCTCTGATGGTTGCGATAAAAGGAGTATCTGCGATCAAAGTGGCAATTTTTTTTCTAAGTTTGAGCATGTGAATATCAACAGTTCGAGTTTCGATGTTTGCATCGGCATAGTGCCACACTTCTGTGAGAAGTTCCTTTTTTGAGACAATCCGGTCCTGATGACGGTAAAGATACAGTATTATATCCATCTCTCGGCGGGTAAGCTCTACGGACCGTTCCCTGCTTTCCGCTCGGAGATTTTTGCCGTCAAAGAGAATATCTCGAAACTGAATTTCTTGATCTCCCAGATTTTTTCCCGTTCGCCGGAGAACCGCTTCAACCCGAACCATGACTTCTCGAAGTGAAAACGGTTTAGGTATATAGTCATCAGCTCCGGCTTTAAAACCCGTTACGATATCATCTTCCGAGCCCTTGGCCGTAATCATGATAATACCCTGATTGGGTTTTTTATCGCGGATATTTTTGCAAATCGCAAAGCCGTCAACGGTTGGCAGCATCACATCCAGCAGAATCAAATCATAGTGTTCTTCCAGACCCGCCTTGAGCCCCTGCCCCCCGTCTGCAGCACCCTTGACGTCATAACCGTTGAAAACAAGCACATCCATCAGTCCGCGCAGCAAGGCAGCATCATCCTCCACAACCAATATACGGGCTCTGGGTTGTTTCATCAGGGGTGTCTCCCAATTTTTTAAGAATCGATTTTAAAACCTCATTAAAATTGTGTGAACACTTTGTGACATACAAAATTGCAATCATCGAACCACAGATAATGCGTTTATACTTGAATTTTGCACGAGTCGGAGGCTTTCATATGCAAGATTCAAGTTATATCATGTATAGAGTATACCAGAAGTTCACAAATTCAAAGTAAAAGTTATGTAAAAAAATCCTATGCTTTTTTTACACTTCTTTGAATTGCACTATCTCGGGTCTGGGATAAAATTATAGTCAAGGTTCAAGGATTCACCGTTCAGGGTTCGGAGGTTCAAGGGTAAGACAACCCAGAACCCTTGAACTCGGAACCCAGAGCCCTGAACGCTGAACTTTGAACCTTTGAATCCTAAAACTTAGAAATAAATCAACAGAAAGGAGTAAATCATGAAAAAAAATCGCCTTAAACCATTTTTAGTGATCGTTCTTTTGATTGCCGCTACCGGAGCCACCATGTCCTATTCGTCGGGTAAGGGAAAAATTCTGCTTTCGAATTGGGTATCAGCAGTTCCTCAACCTATACCCACAAAATCAGAGATGGTACACATTTCAGGCAACTTGGTACAAAACAAAATTTTACAAGGCTCAGACGGACTTGTGAATCTCTCATTGACCCTTCGGGCCGATGATGATCTTGAGCAGAATACCCAGGCGGATCGTAATGTGGATATGGTCATCGTTTTGGATCGCAGCGGTTCGATGAAGGGCAGAAAAATCAAAGATGCCCGGCAGGCTATATTAAATCTTCTATCCAGATTATCAGAAAAAGACCGCATCGCCCTGATCGCTTATTCGGATGGGGTCCAAAACTACTCCGGTCTGCTTAATGTTTCAAAGGCCAATCGCAAATATTTGGCATCCATAATTTCCGGAATACAGGCAGCCGGCGCCACCAACTTAGGATCTGGTTTGCAGGAAGGAATCAACACGCTGTTGTCGAGAAATCGCAACCGAAACAGCGGGAAAGTGATTCTGATATCCGACGGGCTTGCCAATAGAGGCATTACCCATCCACAGGATTTGGGCAGCATGGCGGGTATTGCGATTGAAAAGGAGTTTTCTATAAGCACCGTTGGCGTGGGGGTCGAATTTAACGAGCATCTAATGACGACGATTGCCGATAGAGGAACCGGCACCTATTACTATTTAGAAAACCCCGCTGCGTTTGCAGAAGTATTTGAGAAAGAGTTTTACTACTCAAAAGCGACAATCGCCGACGGTGTTGCGGTTCACATTCCTCTCAAAGATGGCATATCTCTGGTAAATGCCGCCGGATACCCGATTCAAATTCAAAACGGCAAAGCTGTTTTCCATCCGGGGAGTTTACTCTCGGGACAGACCCGCAAACTGTTTTTGACGCTGCGAGTTCCTTCGCATGCGCAACGAAAATTCGAAATCAACAATATTAAAGTCAGCTATTTCCATAACGGACAACTGTTTGAAATCCCTCTGGCAGAATCCTTTGAAATTGCTTGTGTCAAAAATCAACAAGAGGTCTTTTCCTCGATTGATAAAACAACCTGGACAGAAAAGGTACTTCAGGAGGATTTTAACAAGCTGAAACAGGAGATAGCCGGAGATATAAAGGCCGGAAAGAAAAGTAGGGCCCTGGATCGCATCGATCAGTATTACAATGAAAAAGAATCGTTGAATGCCGCTGTGGGTTCTGCGGAAGTAACTGAAAACCTTGACAAAGATCTCAGACAATTGCGAAATGTCGTTGAAGATACCTTTCAAGGAGCTCCGGCGGCCGTATCCCGCAAGCAAAAATCAAATTCGAAATCTCTTCAATATGAAGGCTACAGCGGTAGACGACAAAAATAAGATCTCTTTTACGGTCACATTTGATTTTTTAAGCATCAGTGAACAGTAAAATGAAATCAGGAGGAAAAAATGAAAATATTATCAAGAGTGCTAAGAATATGCAAAGCCGATATCCACGGTGTGATGGATCAATTGGAAGACAAAGAACTTTTGCTTAAACAGTACCTCAGAGATATGGCAGAAGCGCTTGAGCAAAAAGAAGCCAGCTTAAAAAAAATGAACCTATCCCGCAGTCAAGCCGTGCGGAAGCGTGACAAATATAATCAAGACATTGAAAAATTGGAACAAGATCTTGAAGTCGCGATAAAACGAGACAAAGATAACATTGCACGGTTGCTGATTAAAAAATTGAAGCCGCTCACCAGACTTCGAGCTGATATCGAACGCCATATTGACGCACTTGATCATGAAATCGCTCAGTTTAATGAAGATATTGATCACCAGCGTCTGCAGTATGAGCAGCTTAAACACCGCGCCACGGAATATTTCCATCAAGCCGAACAAAAAGAGTGGGAAAAGACCTTATCGGACTTCATGCCGGCGAGTATATCCCAGGAGTTGTCTGATGAAGAAGTCGAACTTGAACTTATACAACGCAAAGAAGCACTTTTCGAAAATAAAGGAGGCATACCACAATGAAAAACACTTCACGACCCGTACGATCAACTGTAATTTTCGGGCTTATTTGCGGCCTTTCCTTCATGCCTCTTGCGGTGGGAATGAGTCATGTTATTTACTGGCCAAAGGCCCTGAACCTCACCTTATGGATTTATGTTGCCGTTTACGGTATCCTGTTGACACGTTGGAGCAGTAAAAGCATTAACCCAATTATATTTCCACTGCTGCTGATACTAATTGCACTTTTCTGGGCGGATTCGATTTCTCTTTTTATCGTGCTCGCATTAGGGATTCTGAGCTGGATTCGAAGTGGGATTTGTTTTCCCAAGAATATGGGCAAAAAAATTATCGGCGAAGCATTATTAGGTCTGGTCGCAGGGGGAATTGTGATAAGCCTAACGCCCGCTTCGATATTGACTTGGGCTCTGGCAGTCTGGATGTTCTTTTTAGTGCAGGCTCTTTATTTTGTGATTTTTGAAACGAATTTGCAGGCGGAGGAGCAAATTAAACGCGATCCGTTTGAAAAGGCCAGAGAGCAGGCAGATAACATTTTGTCAACCGAAGCTCATATTTAAGTTTTTAAAATTCCAGAATCTGGTTACCCAGAAAGAACAAGTGATATTGAATGTTTATCTAATGTCAACTTGGACTTTCCAAATAAGCAGATTCCATAATAAACATTACCGACGACTTGATTTTAAGCAGATCTGGACTTTGGCAAAAAAACAATTACTATATGCGGTGAAAAATTCGCTCCATCGAATATGTTGGGCGACGGAACGAGACGAGGAACCTGTAAGGAGAGACAATATGACCCGAAAAAAGACTTCACAGCATCTTTCATCCGGCAAAGCAGACAATGTAAAATTGGAGATTGTGCTCAAATGTGATGTCGCCGGAACAGTCGAGGCGCTGAGGTCCAGCTTGAATACCATCCATGCCCCCGGAGTTGAAATTGAAATTATCCAATCCGGTGAGGGGAGTATTTCCAAATCGGATGTGCTCATGGCACAAACGGGCAGCAGACTTGTTATCGGGTTCAACGTGGAAACCATGCCAAGATAAGAAATTCTTTTTCTACAAAACTTACTATTTGCATGGAGAGACCAATGGGAATTAACTTCATTTACATGACCGCCGGGAACAAAGAAGAAGCCAAAAAAATCGGCAAGGCGTTGGTTGCGGCCAAACTGGCAGCCTGCGTGAATATTCTGGATAATATGAATTCCATATACATGTGGGAAGGTGAACTCCAGGATGACGCTGAAGTGGTTCTGATTGCCAAAACGATAGAAGCGTGTGTACCGCAATTGGTTGAAAAAGTGAAATCCTTGCATAGTTATGACTGCCCCTGTATTGTCAGTTTGCCCGTATTGGGCGGCCACAAACCATTTTTAGATTGGATTAGTGAGGAGGTAAGGAAAGGGTCACATCTTATTTAAATCCAATGCGCAGAAATCGCGGGCGATAAAGTCTAGCATCCTGGGCAACTTTCTGAAAGTCGATCGAATTGGCGACATAAGTAATGATAAGTTCATCGGCAGTCAATGAAATATCCGCATGGGCCTTGGCCGCATAGCAGAAAATATCCTCATGCCAACTAGCTTCAGGGCACCGGTAAAGCAGGAGGGGTTCGCTCCAGGGGCCGGAAGGATTCGAAGCCAACCGGGCAACTATTTTATCGGAAATTCCATTTTCTGAATAGACAACCACAAATTTTTTTAAAGACGGTTGATAGGAAACCGAGTATTCATTGGCCATCTTCTCACAGAGCCTGGTGGCTTCTGAAAAGTCGGAGGACCATCGTCTCTTTGCGAAAAAGCGCCATTGATTAAAATCACCCAGCCCGCCTTCAGGAACCCGTGCCAATATCATGTATTTGCGGTGGAAATCATCTCCAATGTCTTCGGTGATGCCGTAAATATAAATAAAGCCTGACAGGTTTAACAGAGCTGATCCAAAAAAGGTATTTTGGGAAGCAGAAAAGGTTGCCCAGGGGATCTTTTGGAGGCTAAAGTGCCATGTCGGCGGTGGTTCTTCGGGATTGGCAACATGACCCAACCAGGATCCGATTATTTTAAAACCAAAAGCAGATACCTCATCGGTTCGCTCAATCTGGATTAAAAAAAGGAATAAACCTTTAACGGTCATGGCGCCATCATATATCCAAAACCAACTATGATCCGCAGGGGGACGCAAAAATGCCGCCGGTTTACCCTCCGGTGTTCGGCTGTAATAAAATTCCACTGAGCTGCTGCCTGCGCGTTTTCCGTGCTCCAGGGCAATCGAATTATTAACAATTACCGCATTGACATGCTGCCCGTCTTTGATTTGGCCAATCCAGGTGTCTCCGAATACCCAGAGGATTTTATCGTTCGAAAGCATTATCGAATAGGCACCATCAGCTCCGGTCCATCCATTTTCGTTTTGAAATAATGCTTCATACTCGGCCAGAATTTCGACGGAAATATCCGGTCGCGGCATACACGCCACTGCTAAAAAGAGCGGCAATAGCCACAGTATTCTCAACAGGCAATTTATTTTGTCTGATCGCTTCATTATGTTGATACCGGAGTTTTGCGAGCGGCGATATTTTATTTATACTGTGCCATTATGCGGATTAACCATCCAGCTTAACATTACCATTGTATTTAATCACTCCCCGAGGGGTTTTATCCAGCGAAAAACCGACGAGTTTTGTAAACAGTTGATCTTCATGAACATAGCGCAGGAAATCATCACGAAATCTGGGATGAGCAATGCTGGCAATGGCCATGGCCTTTTCGCCGATGGTCAATTCCCGAAGATCGGCGATGCCCCATTCGGTAACAATCACCACGCCATCAAACGCACTGGCCGTTAAGCTGATGCCTGGGGGATGCAATTTGCAAATTTTCGATTGCCCTTTGTTGGTGAGGCTTTTGAAGGCAATAATCGGCGTTCCGTATATCCTGTTGTTTAAAGCCCTTATAAAGTCCGGCTGTCCACCGACGCCACTGTAATATCGCCTGGGATCGATAAAATCGGCCCAAACATTGCCAAACAAATCTACACCGATGGCGGTGTTTACCGATATGAAGGGTGTGTTTTTTCGGATGGTATCCGCAGAATTGGTATAGGCCGAGGGGCGCATCTGAACTCCGGTTCGCATATGGACAAAATCATAGAGCGCTTTGGATCCCATAATCAAGCTGGTGGTGCTGTATCCTAAATTCGCTTTCTTTTTGCGATTGGTGACAATGCCTTCTTGTTCTAAAAGCATTAAACCATCTCCATAAAGTTCGGTTTGCACGCCCAGATCTTTGAAATGGGCGTCTCGAATGGTTCCGACAACGGCATCCGGAATTTTTCCGATACCAACCTGCAATGTGATACCGTCGTCTATAAAATGATTGGTGATCAGCTCCCCGATGCGAATCTCTTCCGCCGCTAAATTATCAAAGTCCGGCGCCGCAAAATCATAAACCGGTTTGACACCCTCTTCAATCAAATAATCGATAGACTGCGCATCCACCACACTTTGACCTTGGGTAAACGGCATGGTGCTGTCCAATTCGGCGATAACCACCTCGGCATGATCAATGGCGGTATGTAGTGCCTCCACCGTTAATCCCAGGCTGAATTCAGCCGTCAACTCATTTTGACGCACTTTCAAAATCACCACGTCCGGTTCGTATGCCCGCCCCTTGCCGATAAAGCTGTCCAAATTCGCCAGCGTACATGGCAGATAAAATGCCCGCCCCTCATTGGCGGCCTTTCTGACATCGCCCGCTGAAAAAATGGAATAGGTCATGACGCGGTCCTGCAATCCCTCCGCAACATAAGGCACCGGTCCCTGCAAAAGCAGGTGCACCATTTTGAAAAAGGGAAGATTTAGGCTTCGTTGCTTTATCGATTCGGTCAGTGCCTCAATTGACGCTGTCGGTGTGGCGGCATTTGATCCAACATAGCAGACGATTTCGTCTTTGCCTTTAAATTTTTCGGCAATAATTCGGGCAATTTGATCGAGCCTTATCTTTACCGGTTCAACATTCATAGCACACCTCCGACCTTATCTAGTTTAGTTAAGGGGGACTTCATCTCTTTGCTTCATTATTTCTTTATTACAAATTCTGTAATTCAAATTCATGGAATTGGACTAATATCTGAAGCTGAGTTGTAATCAAATTAGAATAGAAGAGAAAGTGGTTACACTTCTTCCAAGATTACACCCAGTTACCATTTTAAGTTACAAATTTCCAGCCAAAAAGGTCTCCTAAATATTGATATTGTTGTCTTAGCATCATAGTAAAAAAAGAACCCATCATGTAAACCTTTTTATAGCCAATTACGACTTTTAGGCTAGGATAGAATTTTCATAGAAGGAGGGGTGAATATGAAAAAAGTCCAATTCATTGGCGCCATCCTATTGGGTTTATCCGTTATACTCCTTGGAAACAATGCGGCAATTGGTCTGCGATGCGGCGTCCGACTCATATCCGTCGGTGACCCGCAATCCAAGGTTCTGCACTATTGCGGCGACCCTGCAAATGTGGAAGCTTGGGAGGAAGAACGCATCTATAGATCCTATTACAAACCAAGCCACGATTACCGTTATGAAAACAAATACCTCAAACCCCGTTACGTCAAATACCATGTAATTGTCGAGGAATGGACCTACAATCATGGCCGCCATCGATTCATGGACTATATTCGATTTGAAAACGGAAGAGTCAGAAAGATCGTAAGCGGGGATTACGGATATTAGAGCCGGCCTTAAAACCGGCTCCGATAAGAATTCCATTGGAAATAAATTGCAATCAAAAACCGATAGTTCATCCAGGTTACTGATAATACGGTCGATCTTGCAACTATCTAAAACTATAGCTTTTTATTGACGTTTGAGCGGAAAAATAATACCATATGAAATAAAAACATTATATTAGCTGAAAATAAAATCAAAGAACCGGACCTTCTTGTAAACCTGTTCTAAAAAAAAGACGTTTCAGAATAGTTTATGATTCCGTCATTCAAGCGAAATACATGCGGTTTTACTTTAGTCGAAATCATCGTGACCTTGCTTCTTATGGGCATCATTGCGGCAACCGTGCTTGGCAGAGCCATTAGTACCGAGCAGATTGATCTGTCATCCGCAACGGACAAAATTCGAATTCACATCCTCTATGCCCAGAGTATGGCGATGAAATACGGCGACAGGATTTGGGGGATAAGATGTCAGGCAGATCCAAATCAATATTGGCTTTTTTTCGGTACGAACCCGGATAATAGTGCCAATCAAGTAAGACTTCCCGGAGAACAAAACGTTATGGTTTCTTTGTCCGAGCTCGGTGTTTCCATGAATGCGTTTAATCTCTTTTTTGATAGAATCGGAAAACCTTACACCGCCTATACCGACGAAACCAATAATTCTCCGGTGTCAGCAGCAAACCCATTATCGCTAACAATCACAGCCGGGGACTCAAGGACCCTCACCATAACTCCCGAAACAGGGCTTATTCAATGAAACCCCGCAGATCGATAAACAGCCAGAATGGCTTTACATTGGTGGAAATTATTATCACCGTGCTGGTCACCGGTATCATGGGTGCTATTTTCATTAATTTAATGGGAACGGCGCTGAGTGACAGCTGGAGATCGGTGGAAATGGTCCGGGATGAATCCGATGGCGTCCGAATAATGGAGCAAATCATCGCCGACTATGTCGAAGCAACAAATGGTGGTGACCCGGATCCTTTGGGTACGATAACAATAAATGACTACGGACCCAGTGTAACCATGCAATACATCGAATTTGATGCCAGTGGAAATGAGGTAGATCCGCCGCCGGCCTCCAGCGATACACTGAAGATCACGGTGCAGGCCACCGGCAAAACTCTTACGAATATTTTAACCAAGTGCCGCCCCTCTGCAAACGATCCACTCATCAGATATTGAAAATGAAAAATCCGATCAAACAGTCAAACGCTTTCATACTCATCGAGATGATCATCTCGCTTGTCCTCTTGGGGATTATCGGGACCTTTACCAGCCTGTTTCTGTATACCGCAGTCAAGGGGTATTTAGTATCAAAACAAACCGCCGACGGGGCTATGAAAGCCCAGATCGCTCTGGACCGCATCAATTTGGAACTGCGCAAAGTTAATGCCGTACCCAATATTACCACGGATACCTCTATTACCTATGCCACCGATGACCTGCCCGGCACCCGAATGATCACATATGATTCGAATGCCCAAACCATCTCCATTGATGTGGATGGAAACACAAATGTCTTACTGGATCAGGTTTCTACGTTCAGCTTATCCTATAAAGGGGCCGATTTGGACGACTCCAAGGACGGAAATACGGAAATTGCGGGGATAAATATCCAATTTGAAATAATGGATGTGGGTCGACCGTTTAAGATGCGGATTTACCCGAGAAACTGGATCCCTGAACCACCTTAATTATGAAAGCCTTAATCAACCTTGAAGAAAGCTTTCTTTTTAGCCTTGCATACCGGGCATTCATCCGGCGCCTCATTTTCGCAGGTGTAGCCGCATACATTACAAACGTAGTAGTCCACCGTCTCGAGATTATCCAAATTGTCTAAGGCCTTTTGATACAATTCGGCGTGCACTTTCTCGACCGCATTCGCGTAATCAAAACTGCGCAATGCGGCTTTATTGTCCTCGGCTTTGGCATCTTCAATCATGGCAGGATACATGTTTTTGAATTCATGGGTTTCGCCCGCAATAGCCTCCTTAAGATTATCCGCAGTGCTGCCTATGCCCTTGAGCGTCCGCAAATGCGCATGGGCATGCACCGTCTCAGCGGCAGCAGCCGCGCGGAAAAGCTTGGCGACTTGTCCATATCCTTCCTTGTCGGCTTTCTCGGCAAAAGCAAGATATTTGCGATTCGCCTGGGATTCACCGGCAAAAGCGTTCTTCAGATTTTGTTCTGACTTACTCATTCATTTCCTCCTTGGTAAAGATTTATTTAGGGTTACGATATGCTTGTTTTGCTTTTTGATTTATTCGCAGCGGCTGACCCACCCGTTCAATATAGGTAGACATGAAACCTTAAAACAAAATTCATGCCAAACAAGGATAAAACAGCCTATAAAAAAATTATTAAATTTCATATAGTTAAAATAAAATTTCATCCATACCAATTTATTCAGCGCCTGAAACCGTCATACGATTGAGACAACCCTTATGGATGCAATATCTTATTTCGCACGACGTAAATACGCAAGCCCGGCAGCCCCATTTAATTTGTCAATGTTTCAAATACAGTTGTGGGGCAAAAGTGTCTCACGAAACAGATCTCGGATGAGAAGTGGTTTCAAAACCTTAGATTGTGTTCGAGGACAAGGCGCAATTCAATTCAAAAACGGAGCATACACGTTCGTATGTGAGTATTTTGAATCGGATTGCAACGCCGTCATCGGACACAAGATGGGGTTTTGAAACCACTTTTATTGATCTTTTGTCATACGGCCCTGCAGCGCCGCATGAGCAGCCGCCAGCCGTGCAATCGGCACCCGGAACGGGGAGCAGGATACATATGTCAGCCCCAATTCATGGCACAACAGAATGGATTCCGGGTCACCGCCGTGCTCTCCGCAGATACCGCATTCCAGATCCGGATTTTTAGTGCGTCCTTTAGTCACCGCAATTCGCATCAACTCACCTACCCCGTCTCTATCGATGGTGGCAAACGGATTATTCGGTAAAATCCCATTTGCGATGTAGTCAATAAGAAAGCCTGCTTCGGCATCATCTCTTGAAATTCCGTAAGTCGTCTGCGTCAGGTCATTGGTACCGAAAGAGAAAAATTCAGCCTGTTCCGCGATCTGGTCCGCAGTCAGGGCGGCGCGCGGAATCTCAATCATGGTTCCGAATTTGTAATCGACCTCGACATTCTGTTCTTGCATGACTTCCTTGGCGACGCCCTCCAGCACCGCGCGTTGCCGCCTGAGTTCGTTGACATGGCAGGTCAGCGGAATCATGATCTCCGGATGCACGTCCACGCCTTCTTTCGCTACGATGCAGGCGGCCTCGAAAATAGCGCGCACCTGCATGCTGGTTAACTCCGGAATCTGAAGACCTAAGCGCACCCCCCGCAAACCGAGCATCGGATTGGCCTCGTGCAAGCTTTCGGCTCGCTTCAGCAGGTCTTCTTTCGATTGAATTTGCTTTGATAGATTATCAACTTCGGCTGGATCCGTTATCTGCGGCAAACGAATTTTTAGATCCGTCAGCTCATGCATCAAGTCAAAGGACGCCGGTAAAAATTCGTGCAACGGTGGATCGATCAGACGGATGATGACCGGCAGCCCATCCATCACCCGAAACAAACCGGCAAAATCTTCACGTTGATAAGGCAGCAACGCTTCTAAAGCCTCCTGACGTTCATTGGCCAAATCAGTCATAATCATTTTTTGAATGTGCGGCAGGCGTTCGGTCTGAAAAAACATATGTTCCGTGCGACACAGGCCGATGCCCTCGGCACCATATTCACGTGCACGAGCTGCATCATGGGGATAATCGGCATTGGCCCACACGCCAAGGTGACGGACTTCATCGGCCCAGGATAAGAGCTTGAGCAACCAGGGATCTTTAATATCCGGTACCATGGTCTCCAGTTTGTCGCGATAGACCTCACCGGCATTCCCGTCTATGGAGATCCATTCACCTTCCTTAATCACCACCTCCCCCACCTTCATCTGACGACGTTTAAGATCAATTTCAAGGGCGGATACGCCAACAACCGCAGGTTTCCCAAACTGGCGCGCTACCAGGGCGGCATGGCTGGTTCGCCCCCCGCGGCTGGTTAATATGCCTTCGGCCGCCAGCATGCCGTGGACGTCATCCGGTTTGGTTTCCGGCCGAACCATGATCACTTGCTTGCCGTCATTTTTAGCCCACGCCTCAGCCAGATCTGCATCAAAGGCAACCATGCCGACTGCCGCTCCGGGAGATACGTTCAGACCGGTGCCCAGCATGGCCCCTGAATCTTGCGCACTTTTCTTGGCTTTGGTCTCGAATTGAGGGTGCAGGAAAAAATCAACCTGTTCCGGAGTCACCCGCAACACAGCTTCTTCGCGTGTGATCAGGCCTTCTTCGGCCATATCCGCGGCAATGCGCACAGCCGACTGCGCGGTGCGCTTGCCGTCACGAGTTTGCAGCATCCAGAGCTTGCTTTTTTCGATGGTGAATTCGACATCCTGCATATCGCGATAATGTTTTTCCAGATTCTCACAAATCTGCTCGAATTCGCTGTAGGCTTCCGGCAGTTCCTGGTTTAATTCTTGAATATCTTTGGTAAGACGTATGCCGGCCACCACATCTTCGCCCTGGGCATTCATCAGGTAATCACCTTCGATATGTTTTTCGCCGGTAGATGCATTGCGGGTCATGGCAACCCCGGTGGCACTATCATCTCCCATGTTGCCGAAAACCATGGTACAAATATTTACAGCGGTTCCTAAGTCATGGCGGATACCGGCGGCATTGCGATAATCGATGGCGCGTTTACCGTTCCAGCTTTTAAAAACCGCTTCGGTGGCCATTTTCAGTTGCTCCTGGGGATCGGTTGGAAAATCTTTTTGCGTGTGATTTTTAAAGATCTTTTTGAATTTCTCCGTGATCTGCTTCCAGTCATCGGCGGTCAATTCAGCATCGCTTTCAACACCGGCTTTCTCGCGAGCTTCGGTAATGACTTCTTCAAAGGGCTCGTCCGGGATATCCATCACGACACTGCCGAACATCTGGACAAGTCGGCGGTAAAGATCATAAACAAAACGATCATCTCCGGTGAGTTTGATCATGCCTTTGGCAGTCTCATCATTTAAACCGATATTCAGCACCGTATCCATCATCCCGGGCATGGAAAACTTGGCACCCGAGCGACAGGACACCAGAAGCGGATTGTTGGAATCACCAAATTTTTTTCCGGTAGCCTTTTCGACCGCTTTTAATGCTTGCAGCTCCTCTTCCCACATTCCCTCCGGAAACGTTTCTCCAGCCTCGAGATACGCATTGCACGCTTCGGTGGTCAGCGTAAATCCGGGGGGAACCGGCACTCCCAAGCGGGTCATTTCTGCCAGATTGGCGCCTTTTCCGCCGAGCAGGGCCCGAACACCCTCCCACTCGCCACCAACATATTTTTCTGCCTGATCAACTTCATCAAAACGATATATCCATTTTTTACTCATTTTTTAAACCTCCAAAATAAATATGAAAAATTAAATGATCAGTTTTTTAATTTCCATAAAAATATATATAAAGGTAAGCTTTAACAAATATACACGCCGCATTTTGAAGTCAAGGTTTTTCTTGCGGCCCATTTTAATTTTGAAAAAGATTCAGGGAATTTTCGGTTTGGTGTTTCTTTCAAAAAAAATATGACCACCTCCGATATGGGCCATAACACTCCGCAACAGCATGCGAAAATGCTGCCGCCCCTTGATCCAGCTAGAAATCGGTATTATAATCAGTTAATTACAAAATTGATGAATTCAGACCCGGCTAACTTTTTAGATGATTAAATCATAATGGAGCGTAATATGGAAGAAAACTGGGAAAAAGAATTGGCGTGTGCCAACCATTGCAAGCGGTGCAATACACCGTTGGAAGAAAAAGAGCGACGCATCTTATCGGTCTATGATCACCAACCGATATGCATGGAATGCAAAAAAGAGGAAGAAAAAAGACCGGACTATGATGACGCATCCAAACAGATGATCGCCGGCTGTATGCAGGAGACCAATAAACCGTACGGCGATCCAGCCAGCTACTGTTTTCATCATTTTTGCCCGTTTAAATGTTAATAATGAATTTTAATGGACTGTCGAACCGTCATTATTTGAACTATCTGTTTCTTTGAATTATAACCAATATGGGCTCTTCAGATGACCGCAAAACCAACCTATACGGATCTGCTGCTAAGAATAAGGGAGCTGGACAAAGAAGCGAAAAAACGCCAAAAAGCTGAAGAGCAGGTAAAAAAGCAAACTGAATTTCTCAATTTAGTCATAGAGTCTCTATCACACCCATTTTATGTGATCGATGCCCACGATTACACCATCAAATTAGCCAATTCAGCCGCCCAAATGAGTCGTCAGATAGGGCAATCAACCTGTTATGCGCTCATCCACAAACGCGATGCACATTGTGATTCCGCTGAACATCCTTGCCCGCTTGAAAAAATCAAGCGCACAAAAAAGCCGGTAGTGGTTGAGCACATCCATTTTGATCAAGCCGGACATTTGCGAAACGTAGAAGTGCATGCGTATCCGATCTTTGACGACGAAGGCAACGTCTCCCAGATGATAGAATATACCCTGGATATTACAGAACGCAAACGAATGGAAGAAGCGCTGCGAGAATCAGAGATAAAATTCCGCTCCGTAACTCAGTCCGCCAACGATGCCATCATTTCAGCCGACAAAAGCGGCAATATTGTCTTTTGGAATCAAGCCGCCCAAGAAATGTTTGGTTATCAGGAAGAAGAAATTATAGGTCGCTCGCTGACGGTTTTAATGCCGGAAAATTTTAGAGAGGCGCATCAAAAAGGATTAACAGAACATCCATCAAAGGGGGGCTCCCGTATCATCGGCAAAACGGTGGAAATGATCGGATTAACGAAAGAGGAGGCCGAATTTCCGATTGAGCTTTCAATAGCGTCCTGGAAAGCGGGCCAAGAGTTATTCTATACCGGTATTATTCGTGATATCTCGGCACGCAAGCAGATTGAGCAGGAGCGGGATGAACTCATCAAGAATCTTCAGAGATCCCTTGCCAAAGTCAAAACATTAAGTGGTTTGCTGCCCATCTGCGCATCTTGCAAAAAGATCCGGGATGACAAAGGCTACTGGAACCAAATCGAAGCCTATATCCATGAGCATTCGGATGCCACCTTCAGTCACGGCATCTGCCCGGAATGCGCAAAAAATCTGTACCCTGAATATTGCAAAGAAAGAAAAAGCGGCTAGCTGACCTTCCTATAAGATGATTGTCTGCCTTCAAACCGGGTGCTTCGCAGTCGGTTGCAAAGGCAACGATCAAGGCACGGTTGTGCCCTTGTCTTTCCGGCCTATGGCTGAAAATGCAAGCCATCCCGACCTCAGGCCGGGGTGGTCGTTGACTCTCAGGTATATTCCGAAGGTTAACGATTTATAAGCTTCTCAATTCTTTTGCAGGCCTCATCAAGAAGGGGGGCTTCTTTCGCAAAACAAAAGCGCCCCAGATTTTTACCGGATCCATCATGATAAAAGGCTTCTCCCGGTACACAAGCCACACCACTGGTTTTCAGTAAGTTCATGGCTCGCTCCTGGCTGTTTTTTCCTGGAATCTTTGAGAGATCGGAAAGTACAAAAAATCCTCCCTGGGGAATGTAAGGATGCAGACCTCCTGCGGACAATGCATTACAAAGTTTATCGCGCTTGCGCATGTAGGTTTCCGAAATCGTGCGGTAAAATTCGGGCTCCAAAGCTTTGAGCCCTTCAGCCACGCCCATTTGTAAAGGGGCGGGGGCGCAAGCATATACAAAATCATTGAATAATCCGATAGCCTGCGTCCAACGGGAATCACAAACACAATAACCTATGCGCCAGCCGGTTATACTGAAGGTTTTCGACAATCCGGAGATGGAAATCGTCCGTTGTCTCATTCCGGGCAAAGAAGCTGGCGTTATGTGCCGGCAATCATCATAGACAAAGTACTCATAGATTTCATCGGTTAACACGAAAAGGTTATTTTGAACGGCAAACTGTGAGATAGCCTCAAGTTCGGCTTGGCTGAAAACCTTGCCGGATGGATTGGACGGGGTGTTTATGAGGATCGCCCTTGTTCGCGGTGTCTTAATGTTTTCAAGATCGTCAAAGGTGAATGTCCATTCGGGCGGAGTCGTCCTGACAAATACAGGATTGGCTTGGGTGGCAAAAAGAGCGGTAAGGTGGTATTCATAATAAGGTTCAAACAATACAACTTCATCCCCGGGATTTAACAATGCCAGAAAAGCACAATAAAGCGCCCCGGATACACCCGAGCAGACAACAATCTCTTTGGCAGGATCAATCTCAAGGCCGGTGAATTGCTTTTGTTTAACGGCAATACGCTCTCGCAATTCAGCAAGCCCCTCATAATTCGTGTAAGCATTAATTCCCTGATCAATCGCCGCTTTAGCCCCCTCCCTTACCGGTGCTGGAACTTCCAAATCACTGTCTCCTTGAGACAGATCGATACCCCCGTATCGTTTACACGCAATGGACATGGTACGGATTCCGGATTGCATCATCCACTCAAAACGTTTGCTCAATGATAGATCCATATTGATTTACTCCTATTCTAACCGCACAAATTCGGCCAAGCATACCTAATTTATAACGTTTTTTAACAAGACACCAATGCGATGTCAAATATATTCAGTGCCTTATTCTTTCCTCTGCAACCAAAAAAAGACTTAAAAAAAATTGATGCAATTTCTTGACAAACTGAGTCCGATTCTCATACAAATTTATCTCGCTCCATTAAAAAGGCCAGAAAAAATGTCAGTTATTTTTAAAGATTATTTTATCTTTTTTTGAACCGAAAGGAGGTTGAGGATGAAAAAGTTAACCTTTAGCTATTTGTGTATTTTTCTAATCGTAATTTTTCCTTTAGGAGCAATGGCGGCAGACTATATTGCTGAAGCTGATAAACTTTTCGAACAAGGCGGGCTGGACAACTATATAAAGGCAATTGAATTATATCAAAAAGAGCTGGCGGAAAACCCCAGCAGTTATGAAGCAAATTGGAAATGTGCCAGGGCCCACCGTGAATACGGGGATGATGCCAAAAAACAAAAGGTGGTGGGATGGAAAAATATCTGCGCGCAACATGGCAAAGAGGGCATGAAATATGCCTCAGAGGCCATCGAGCTTGATCCGGAAAGACCCGATGGTCACTATTATTATGGCCTGAGTGTTGGAATTTACTCCGATGGCGTCAGTGTGTTTACGGCCTTAAAAGAAGGCCTGAAAGACAAAACCCAGAGCAGCTTTGAAAAAACATATTCTATCGATAAAATGTACAAAGAGGGCGGTCCGATGCTATCTCTCGGCCGTTTTTGGGCAGTGCTCCCATGGCCGCTGCGAAACAGAAAAAAGTCCCTTAATTATTACCGAGAGTACCAGACCACCGAATACTTTGCCACCAATACCGAAGCACAGCTTTTCTTGGCTGAGCTTCTAATTGAGATGGGTGGCAAGGAAAGGAAAACAGAAGCAAAAGGTTTTGTTGAAAAAGCCTTACAATCAGACGATCAGTACTTCAGAGACTGGGCCAATGAGCTAAATGCCAAATTAAAATGAATACAAATCAACTTTTCGATTCAGGCCGACGAAGCTTGTCCCCACTAATATTCACCGTTTGCCTGGTGATCCTGCTAGGCGCTGTTGTCATCGCATCTATGGCACAACGCAGTTTCGGACGCGTAGAAGTCACCAATGTGGCCTACTATAACGTTAACGGCATACGCGTACGCGCCAAGCTATTGAGGCCTGTTGACGCGTCTCAAACCAACCCGATGCCGGGTATCGTTTATATCCACGGCTATCAGAACAATCGCGAAACCAGTGATGCCTATTGCGTTGAGTTGGCCAGGCGCGGATTTGTGATTCTGGAAATTGATGCCATCGGCCGGGGCAACTCCGGTATTCCCGGAGATCTCAACGATCCGAATTTTGATCCGACCTATGGAGGCAAGAGGTCTGTTCAATATCTGAAATCGCTTCCCTTTGTGGATACGAAAAAAATCGGTTTGATGGGGCACAGCCTCGGGGCAGAAATGGTCTACACCATTGCGTTGAATGACCCATCCGTCAACGCCCTTGTAATATCCGGCTTTGCCTACAGGGGTGACGCCTCAACGACAATCCCCAAAAACATGTTCATGATTTTCGGAAAATACGATGAATTCTGCAAGCGCATGACGGGAACAAGAGACTTTGAGAAAGAATGGATGAGTAGCTCCCGGACCCGCAAAGTATTTGCGGTGGAAAACCCCAAACTCGGCAAATCCTACGGAGACTTTGAAAAAGGCACCGCCCGCCGGGTGTATATGCCGAAAATCACCCATCTGCATCAATCCCACAGCAGCGCGGCCGTAGCCGAAGCGCTTGTATGGATGCAGGCTGCGCTGAAGCCGTCGCAAAACTATTGGATTGCATCCAATCGGCAGATTTGGCCAATCAAGGAATATGCGACGCTGATTGCCATGCTCGCCTGCTTTGCCTCCCTTTTGCCGCTGGGGTTAATGCTGCTGAGGACCTCATTTTTTCAATCGTTACAATGCCCGGTTTCCGGTTCCTACGCCTGCACCGGAAAAACCTATTTTAAGTCGGCCGCCCTCAACGGTGTTCTTATGTGGCTTTATTTTCCCATCATTTTCGTTCTTTTTGGCGTGCATGTCTACCTGGTAAAGATTGACAAAGCATTTCCCCTGATGATGACCAATGGGATGGTCTGGTGGTTTCTGTGGATCAACATTATCGGCTTTTTATTCTTCAGGAGGTGGTTTAAGAAACAAAACCGTGAAAGCGATCTGACCTTATATGAGCTGGGGTTATCTTATCAGCAAAATCGTTTCACCCTTGACGCAACGCAAATCGGCAAAACCATGCTGCTAGCAGCTATTCTATTTTTCTTTGCATATTTACTCGAGCATACCCTGGAGAGCATTTTCATCGTGGATTTCCGCTTTATCTTTCCGTTTGCCAGTGATCTGACGCCTTACCGGGCGGTGCTCTGGTTCACCTACTTCCCGTTTCTGCTGCTTGGCTTTTTGTTGCTGGGTATCTTCCTGCACGGTCAACTGCGGCGACCACTAAAATCAACCTGGCTGAGGACCTTTATTTTCTGGTCGATTTACAACAACTTGGTTATGATCATACCGTTGGTTTTATTTTTGATGGTCCAGTATGTCCCTCTATTCACCACTGGTGCAATTCCTTTTGTGGGCCCCGGCGGTATGTTTATTGCCTTTACGCACAACTTATTGCATATCATCGCCGTGTTAATAATGGTCATACCGCTATCCACCTGGTTTTATCAGCTGACGGGCAAAATCTATCTCGGTGCCATTCTCAGTGCCGCCCTTGTTACCTGGATGTTCGTATCGTCTCAGGTAATAGCGCCCATACCGGTGTAACGGAAAAGAAGACAGATATTTGATTTCGGAATTCGGAATTAGGGTTCGTTTGCCTCCAAAGCCATAAGCTGCTTGGGAGATGTGACAATGGAGACCGGGCACCTCGATCGTAAGGACACCGCCTGGGCATTGCCGCCGAGACGCGGCTGCTTGGACATGAATTCCAGCACAGAACCACGAACGGTATACGGGCCCATCACGATTAGATCAACATTGTCTTGACGGGCGACACGCAGTATTTCCAGCCAGGGAATACCGCCTCTGACATTATACCGAACCAGGTCCTGTTTTCCCTCTTCCACACGCATCGAGTAGTATTCTTTTAGTTTCGCCTTAAGCTTGTCAAAAACTTCAGCGCAGCCCCATACTTCCCCGTTCTCGGTGATCAGTTGCCCGGAATAGCGGTGACGGGATTCCAACACATGAAGGACGATCAGTTCAGCGTTGGACTGCTCGGCCATGTCCAACGCGGAGGCAAAGGCATAATCTGAAGCGGGATAAAGATCAGTGCAAAACAATATTCTTTTGTACATACCCCTTTGCTAATAATAAGAATTATCAACTATTGCAAGACCTATTATATCCTATTCTGCATTTATTTTAACTGGCAAATCTTTATAGGTAAAATGGATGCAAGGAATGGGTAATTCAGTCTATGCGCTGATGAACGAAGGAATCCCAGCGACAGAAGGATTCCGAGGGCAAGAATCATTCTAAGTTAGCAATGAAATGGCTAAATCAAATCTATTTTTTTGATAGTTGCAGGATCCTATTAATTTATTTTTTATTTGGATTTTTTCGGCATGTGTCCCCTGAAAATTGATTCCGGTATCGTATCTTCCGGATTCATTTTTTCTGCAATAAACGACTTGGCCTTTGATTTCGACCACATTATTTTCCAAGTCAATGAAATTTAATAAAATATAATCAGATTCGATTTTTAACCCTGTTTCAATGCCTATTCCGCTTTGGCTAATATTGAATGCAACTCCCGTATGCTGATCTAATATGTGTCCATCTTTATCCATACAAAAATAAGAAATAGGGTTGCATATGTCAGTCCTAGGATTTTTCCTTCTATCTATTTTTTTCATGCCACGGATTTTTCCTTTAATTTATTTTCTATACAATGACTATCGGTATTTTCTTATAAATCTTAAATAATTTAACTCTAATGAAACGCCATTTAATTTGGTTGTTTACCACAGAAACTTTTTTTCAAGTTTGCGATTTTAAAGCTTTTTCAAATATTGCCGATACTAAAAATATACAGTTAAAACAGAAAAATAGCACCCAAAAAAACCTTTTACGGAATGAATTGTTCTGATTGGGAGTAGCTGAAATGAATAAAAGTCTACAGCAAGAAAAGTTTTTGCTCAAGCAGGCTGGTGACGCTTTTTGGACTAAAGAAAGCATGCTCGCCGATGTATTTGAAAGTATTCAGGATGGTATCAGTATTTTGGATTCGAACTTAATCATCCGTCGCACCAATGAAGTCATGAAAAAATGGTATGCAGAATACCTTCCACTTGAAGGAAAAAAGTGCCATATATGCTATCAAAACCGTGATGAACCGTGTGATTCATGTCCAACGATCCGTTGTTTTGAATCCGGCGAAACTGAAAGAGAGATTGTGGTTGGAGTTCCCAGCTCTTCGGTGGAGTGGCTAGAGATTTTTAGTTTTCCAATTAAAGATCAAAATTCAGGCCTGGTGAAGGGAGCGGTAGAATTTATCCGTGATATCACCGAACGCAAAGGCGCAGAGAAAGCATTGCGCGAATCTGAAGAAAAATATCGGCTTTTGGTTGAAAATAGCAATGATGCTATTTTTATTGCTCAGGATGAAGTTTTGAAATTCTGCAACAATAAAACCGAACAGATGATCGGATATACGATGGAGGAGTTGTCAGAGATTCCTTTTATCAACTTAATTCACCCGGATTACAGAGATATGGTGCTTGAAAGGCACAAAAAACGGCTTTGCGGAGAAAATCCCCCTAGCACATATTCATTTAGAATCATTAACAGAGAAGATAACGAACGATGGGTTCAGCTCAGTACCGAGCGAATTACATGGAAAGGACGACCGGCAACTCTAAATTTTCTGATGGATACCACTGAACAAAAAATACTTGAGGATCAGCTACAACAAGCCCAGAAGATGGAAGCTATTGGCACTTTAGCAGGTGGAATTGCACATGACTTTAATAACCTGATGATGGGAATTTTGGGAAACGCATCACTTGCAAGACTAGACATTGATCCGACTCATCCAAATTATGAAAAATTATCAAACATTGAAGTTTATGTCAAAAGTGCCACTGAGCTCACTAAACAGCTTCTGGGGTTTGCCAGAGCCGGAAAATACGAAGTTAAACCAACTAATCTCAATCATATTGTAGAGAGAAGTGAGCAAATGTTTGGCCGTACCAAAAAGGAAATAAAAATACATAAAAAGTATTATGAAAAACTTTGGCCGGTTGAAGTCGACCAAGGCCAGATTGATCAGGTTCTTTTAAACATCTATGTCAATGCCTGGCAGGCGATGCCTGAAGGAGGGCATCTTTATATCCAAACGGAAAACGTCGTCCTTGATGAAAACTACACAAAGCCATTTAGCGCCAAGAAAGGAAAATATGCCAAGATTTCTATTACCGATACGGGTGGAGGGATGGATGAAAAAACTTTGAAGCGCATTTTTGATCCGTTTTTTACAACTAAAGAAAAAGGGCGAGGAACCGGCTTAGGACTGGCTTCAGCTTACGGTATTATAAAAAATCACAGGGGGATTATCAATGCATATAGTGAGAAGGGTTGTGGAGCTACATTTAATATTTATTTGCCTGCTTATGAAGGGGCAGTTCTTGAAGAAAAAGAGTTGCCTGATGAAATATATGAGCGCATCGGAACAATCCTCCTTGTAGATGATGAAAAAATGATTGTCGATGTAGGAAAAAAGATGCTGGAGAAAATGGGATATACTGTGCTTACCGCAATTAACGGGCAAGAAGCCTTGGATCATTATCGAACTCATCAAGAAAAAATAGATATCGTCATTTTGGATATGATCATGCCGGAGATGAACGGCAGTGATACTTATGATCGTCTTAAAGAGATAGATCCAGATGTAAAGGTTCTTCTTTCAAGCGGTTATAGTTTGAACGGACAGGCAAAAAAGATTTTGGATCGTGGTTGTAATGGTTTTATCCAGAAACCCTTCAGCATGAATAGATTGTCAAAAAAATTAAGCGAGATTTTGGCCAAAAGATGACAGTTTTTTGCTAATTTTTTTCTACTCCGCTGTTTACCTTCAAGCTTAATGACCACATTTTGTTATATAATTAGACGTTTATTGCCCCCTTTCTTTGTCTAGATCTTCCTTAAATTCTAAGCTCTTTTAATTATATAAGAATAAAAAATCGGCACGGTATTTGGGAAATAATTTGCCGCTTCAGGTAATGAAATTTTTTCTTATAAAATTAAAGTATTTAAACTGATCTGCCGATAAATTATTCGCATGGCCTACTTATATTTACTGAATTTTTTGATCATTAAACTTCGAAGGAGCCACTGTCTTTAACGATTTTGAAAATAGGAGCACAGCAATCCATGAAAAGTTCCATAAAATTTATTATGAAACCAAAATGGGATGAGATTGAAAAGATCAGAAACAAAAGCAGCAATTTTTTGGTGTCTCAAGGTATACCAAATGATTGTATTCAAGCGCTCACCATGGTCATTAGCGAACTAGTTGAAAATAGCGTAAAATATGGAAAATTTCTATCACCCCAACATACGGTGATTATAAATATTCATATCAATGAAAATATTGTCACAACTGAAGTGATTAATCCGGTTGACGATTCAGTTTTCAAGCATTTGAAAAAATTAGACAAAACAATCCAGTGGATTCGAGGATTTCAAAACCCTTTCGAAGCTTATACTGAAAGGCTTAGGGTGGTTTCTAAAAAGCCGCTTAAAGATGAAGACAGTGGTTTGGGTCTTGTCAGAATAGCCTATGAAGGAAAGGCGATCCTCGATTTCTTTGTAAGCGAAGATAATTTTCTAAATGTATCAGCGCTTTCAAATTCTTAGGAGAAAATTATGGGAAAGAAAAAATCCTTTATTAGTAATTTATTGAAAGTAGAAGTACAAGAAACATTTGATTCCATTATTACCAACTGGACAGGAAAAAGCGTAGATCGCAATCCAGGCAAATTTATTACCCCGATTTTAGTAGATCTTCTTGAAAGGAGCAATGAAGTCAAAAAACGATTTGTATTAGATTTTCAAAAACTAGATTACATGAATTCTTCAACGATAACACCTATAATCAAAATTCTTGAAAGGGCCAAAAAGGGAAAAATCCAGATCACTGTTATTTATAATAAGCTTTTAAAATGGCAAGACCTCAGCTTTTCGGCCCTAAAAATATTTCAAACAAAGGATAAAAGAGTTGAAATTCGAGGGCTTAAATAAAAATGAATCAGGATTTTATAGAAATAAAAGCGAATTTGGTGGAAGGCAACAAAACCATACCCATCGATGTCCAATATACATCGAAATATTCATTTTTGATTCGATTTTTAAATAGCAACAGCTTTAAAAGCGGATCAGAGTTCTCGAAGTTAAATATTCAGATGAATGGGCAAAGCTTTGAATTGGGTCGCTGTCGATTTTTGTCGGAACCAAATATTGACGGCTATGCAGGGCGATTAATATTCATTAATGATATTTATGATATTGAGAGCTTGATGTTTGATAACAAAATTGTCAGGTTACAAAATGCTTGTCTTAACCTTCCACTCATCCTGAAGCTCAAACACAATATTGCCGAGTCTTTTCAGAAGTACACCGCCAATTTAACCTACGATTTAAGTGTCTATAAGAATCTATTTGATAATTTGGATGCAGAATATTCCAAAGAACCTGAGCATATAAGAAACTCTCTGCAACAGACCGTAATTGATACGGTAGGAAGAGAATTCATGGGCTTTCTTGATGAAAAGTTATTGGAACTTGAAAAAATCATCAGAGACTTTAGCAAGGATGAACATAAGGATCATGGCTTTTATTTTAGAAAACAACTATGGAGCACCATTATCTGTGCTCCATTTATGGCACGTACCAATCTAAAACCCCGGGGATATGCTGGAGATTCAGATATGATGAGCATGATATACGCAAACGATTATCGGGGCAATTCCACCTATTCTAAGTTGATGCACAAACACCCGCTTGAGCAACCCGCAGCCCAAGCTGTGAGAAACAGAAGAAAAATCATTGCGAAAATGATCCGCAATTTAAATAAGGACAGTAACAAAGGAAACAACAACAAACTAAAGATATTGTCAGTTGCATGTGGTCCGGCCTGTGAAATTCAAGATGTATTAATATCTACTAAGGATTGCAAAAAGTTTCATTTTGTATTGCTTGATCAGGATCGAGCCGCCCTATATGAGGCAGCCCGATTGATTGATCAAACTGAAAAAAAATTAGATTTCAAAATAGCGGTTGACTACCTGAATGAATCTGTGCGTACGATGCTTGCTGCACCCCTATTAAAAAATAAGTTAGGGCAATTTAATTTTATTTATTCCATGGGGCTTTTTGACTATTTGCTTCCCCCAGTCGCATCTGCAGTGATCGGAAAACTTTATCAGCTGCTAAAACCCGGCGGGGAAATGTTAATCGGCAATTTTCATGTATCAAATTCAAGCAAATATTATATGGAATATTGGCTGGATTGGGCAATCTATTATCGAACGGAGGAGGACTTTAAGAGCTTGCTGATGGATGCTCCGTCAGCTGATGTGGATTTGTTCTTTGAAGATGCAGGAATTCAAATGTTCCTTCATGCTAAGAAAAAGAGTAATTCAGATTTCAATTCAAAAAACACTCAATAAATCTATCTAAGGTATAACTTGGTGAATAGTAAGACCATTAACAATTCGGAAAAATTCGAATTTGGAGAGAAAGATTTTCCAATTTATCTGGAAAGCATTATTCATGAATGGCTAAAAACCCTTACAGCCTTAGCCTATACACTAGTTCCAGCATTCTTTTTACTTGATTATTTCACAATGCCGAGGGAGCTTTTACCACGCTTTGGTGTTTATAGGCTGTGTTCCACCGTACTCTGTCTTACCCAATATTTTATCATTCGTAATACCAAACCTGGTAATGCCTCTTATTATCATGGCTATTTTGTTTCAATCAATGTCGGATGCATTATCGCATTAATGACGGTTGACCTCGGCGGATTTAATTCCAGCTACTATGCCGGATTGAATCTTGTAATAATTGGCGTCAACCTTTTACTTCCATGGAAAACAATCCATTCTGCTGTCAACAGTCTCATAATTATTGCAATGTATGTCACATTCAATTTGATGTCGGGCGCAAATTTTTCACCTTCCGTTCTTACGAATAATTTATTCTTTTTGTCTTCAACCGCAATTATCGCAGTGAGCATCAACCATGTAAAACATAAGCTGGTAAAAAAAGAATTTTCTCTACTTGTTGAACTTAAAAGGGCGCGAGATGCGCTTTGGAGTGAAATGGAGCTTGCCAAACGAATCCAAACAGCTCTTTTACCGGAAATTAATAAGTTTAAAGGGTTCGATATAGCTGCTGCAATGTTACCATCAAAAGAAGTGGGGGGTGATTATTATGACATCATAGAAACTCCCGCAGGTAATAAATGGGTGGCAATAGGAGATGTTTCAGGCCATGGGGTTGATTCAGGCTTGATAATGATGATGGCTCAGACAAGCCTAAGCGCAATGGTAACGAATTATTTAAATTGTCAGCCTTCAGACATTCTTAAATCGGTAAACCAGGTAATCAGAGAAAATATTAGGAGATTAGGTTCCGACCATTATATGACGATGATGGCGATTCGACTTCAGGATTCTCAAATGACGATAGCAGGCCTGCACCAGGATGTTATAATCTATAGATGCGCTTTGAATAAAACTGAATCTATTTCTACAAATGGAACTTGGTTGGGAATTTCCGACAACATAGAAAAATATTTGATCGATGTGACAGAAAATCTTCAGGATGGAGATATAATATTGCTATTTACCGATGGCATTACGGAAAGTACAAATAAATATGGCGAAATGTTTGGGCAGATCCGTCTCGAAAAAGCGCTTAATCAGTATGCAGACTTACCCGTCGGCACAATACTTGAAAAGATAATTGAAGATGTAAAAAATTTTCAGGAAGAGCAATTTGATGATATGAGTATGGTCGTCATAAAAAAATGTCCATCTGATTATGACTAGAAGTGGTTTCAAAACCTCAGATCGTGTTCGAGAGCAAGGCGCAGGCCGATGAAAAAGCGCAGCATACATGGCAGTATGTGAGCATTTTGAAGAGGCCTGCAACGCAGCTATCGGATGCTAGATGGGGTTTTGAAACCACTTCTAATAATCAAAGCCATAATTGCCATTGAAATTCTCTCAAATTAACAAATGATGTCAATTGAGACAGCGTTCAGTGAAACCGGCTTAAACTATTTTACATTATCGTTTCCGAAAATACTGGAGGAAGCTTTTCGGGAGGACTATTTCCGAAAATCCCTAAAACACGTACGCATTGCATTACTGCTTGCAATTTTCTTCTACGGAATTTTTGGAATCCTGGATGCATGGATAGCCCCCGACATAAAGCAAAAGCTTTGGCTTATACGCTACGCGATTTTCCTGCCATTTACATTTACCATTTTTCTGTTTTCTTTTTCCAACTACTTTAAAAAACATATGCAGCCATGTGTTGCCGCTGTAGTATTAATTGCCGGACTTGGTATTATCCAGATGATTTTGATTGTCCCGTCTCCCGGCAATAATACATATTATACCGGTTTGATTCTTGTCTTTATTTATGGCTACACATTTTTCAAACTTCGATTCATTTGGGCAACCCTTGCAGGGTGGATGATTGTTATTGCTTATGAAATTGTAGCGGGATTTTTGATCAAGACCCCCTTCCCAGTTTTTCTCAATAATAACTTCTTTTTCCTCACGGGAAATGTCATCGGAATGTTTGCTTGCTATTCTATAGAGTATTATTGTCGCAAAGATTTTTTACAATCACGTCTGATAGAAACAGAAAAATCAAAAGTTAAGGCTTCAAATCGTGAGCTAGAAAAAAGAGTTGAGGAACGGACGACACAATTGGTAAATGCAAACCAAGAGCTGAATCAAGAAGTGGAATACCGCAGGCGAGCGGAACTGGCAGCAAGAGAGAGTGAGCAGCGATTTAGATGCCTCAGTGAAAATTCCCCGGAAATCATCTATACTTTGGAGTATGACGGATCATTTAGCTATGTCAATCCAGCATGGGAAAAAGTCTTGGGACATAAGCCAACAGAGGTGATCGGGCAATATTTTATAAATTTTGTCAAGAAAAAAGATACCAGAAATTATGTTCAACTCTTCAAAAATATTCGTGACAACAAAGAAACGATCACTAATGTAACTGGCACCATGATCCATAGGGACAAATCTTCTCGCCTTTTTAATCTTAGTGGTGCCCCTAATTTAGATTCGGCAGGTAAAGTGACGGGCATGGTAGGGCTTCTCAAAGATATCACTGAACAACAGAGACTCCAAATGCAACTCATTCAAGCACAGAAAATGGAGGCCTTGGGAACACTGGCAGGTGGTGTTGCACATGATTTTAACAACATCCTTTCAGCAATTATCGGTTATTCAGAACTTGCACTTTTGCATGCAACCGATGGCGTTAAAGTGAACAATAACCTGCAGGAGGTTCTGAGAGCTTCCCAACGCGCAAAGGATTTAGTGAAACAAATACTTTCTTTTAGTCGAAAATCCAAAGAAAAACTGAAACCAGTGGACGTTAAACCTATTGTAAAGGAGGCATTGAAACTCTTAAGAGCTTCGTTGCCTTCAACAATTGAGATCCGCGAGCACATAGATTCAGAAATGGCAATAATCGAGGCGGATTTAACTCAGGTCCATCAACTCCTAATGAACCTTTGTACGAATGCGGCTTCCGCAATGGACGATGAAGGAGGCTTAATCAAGGTTCGTCTTAAAGATGTAGATATAAAAGCTCTTTCTTCCACAACGAATTCGAATGTGGATCCTGGACCCTATCTGAAATTGTCTGTCAGTGATACCGGTCACGGCATGCCGCCTGAGGTGTTGGAAAAAATATTTGATCCTTATTTTACCACAAAAGAAAAGGGGAAAGGAACCGGTCTTGGTTTGGCTGTCGTTCATGGAATTGTTGAGCGGCATCGAGGTCAAATCACTGTTGAAAGTATACCAGGAAAAGGAACAACCTTCTCTGTCTATTTTCCTATAATAAAAAGAAAGAGAGAAGCAGCTGATAAAAATACGGTTGAATCACTTCCAAAGGGCAATGAATGTATTCTTTTTGTAGACGATGAAAAAGATCTTCTCGAAATAGGCGCACAAATGCTATCCTATCTAGGATATAAAGTCGTCACAAAGTCGAGCAGCATGGAAGTCTTGGACTTGTTCCGATCGCAACCTCAACGATTCGATCTGGTTATCACCGATATGACCATGCCGAATTTAACAGGGGATAAGTTGGCAAGAGAACTAATAAAGATCCGTCCCGATATTCCAATAATACTCTACACTGGATATAACGAAAGTATCACGGAGGAGCAGGCAAAAAAGATAGGTATTAAAGAATTCAGCATGAAACCATTTGTAATGCGCGACCTTGCTGAGACCACACGCAGGGTGCTAAATGAAGCTAAGCACTGAAATATGCTGCGAGCACATTTATAAAGATAAGACAAGGCTATATCTATCCGAGCTTTATCTCAAAAATTCTTCGATCAACTTCGTCATTTCGTCCAAATGTCCCGGTTCTTTCCAGATGATTTCATCGTCTGTACCAAACCAGGTCAACTGACGCTTGGCATATCGTCGATGATCCCGTTTCAGCGTTTCCAAACATTCCTGCCACCTTAATCTGCCTTCAATATAGTCCACCATGTGGCGATAGCCGATGGACTGCATGGATTTGAGATCTGAGCTATAGCCCATACTAAGAAGCTTTTTGACTTCATCGACAAATCCCGCGGCGATCATCACATTGACGCGTTGATTAATGCGTTGGTAAAGCTTTGCTTTGTCCATGTTTAAGCCAAGCTTCAAAACGTCAAACGGTTCTTCTGAAAATCGGTGCGCATGGTGGTATTCTGAAATCGATTTACCGGTCGCTTCAATTGTTTCAAGAGCCCTTATGATTCGGTAGGTATCATTGGGATGCAGCCTTTTAGCGGTCTCAGGATCTAATTGTCTAAGACGCTGGTGAAGGAAGTCACTGCCGTGTGCGGCGGCTTTCTCGTTTAAGCGTTTGCGGATCTGCGGATCAATCGGCTGGGACTCAAACATTCCGTGAAGCAATGCTTTGATATAAAGACCGGTTCCGCCAACAACAAAAGGACAAATACCGTTGCTATGGAGTTGCAACATCTTTTCACGGCCAAGGGTTGCGTACTTTACGGCATCAAAATGCTCATCCGGATCGACAATATCAATCATATGGTGGGTAACACGCGCCCGCTGTTCAGCCGCGGGTTTAGCGGTGCCGATATCCATGTACCGGTAAATCTGCATGGAATCGGCACCGATAATCTCGCCTTTGAACTTTTCTGCAATTTCAATGGCTGTAGACGTTTTTCCTATTCCCGTCGGCCCGCAGATAATAATAACTTTTGGTTTTTCATTTTGATGCAACATCAATAAGGAATCAGTAGTTAAAACAGCATGAATTACCTAACCATTACGTTTGTCTCAGAACCTTTCTAACCAATCGTATTTTTGACGATGCCGATGAGTTTTTCAGGATCAAAGGGCTTTTTAACAAAGGCCACCGCATTTTTGATGGCATGGTCGCCGTCAATACCACTGACCACAATCACCGGAATATCTTTTAATTCTTTGTCTTTTCTCAGCTTACGATAGAATCTGGGACCCCATTCGCCGGGCAGTTGCAAATCAAGGGTGATCAGATCCGGCTTTTCCTTTCGGACCACATCCAACCCTTCCATGCTGCTTGTGGCTGTACATGTCGCATATCCGTTGTCGCTAAACACCGCTTGTAAATATTTGACCACAACGGGATCATCTTCGATAATTAAAATCTTTTTTGGCATAACAAACCTCACATATTTTATTTTATATGGCTATTCTTCGATCACAGGCCTTCTGACATGACATTGGCCGCACATAACCGGCCCCTTGCCTTTTTCTTTATGGCACCCTTTACAATTCATATGAAAGGCCTTCATCAAAGCCGGTTTTCTTCCGGACGCTTCCAGTTCATGACAATCCGCGCAACTCTGGTCTTCAGAAGATTCATCTTCCACCCGTTTGCCTTCTTCGTCATAAACGTGGTGACATTCATAGCACTCTTCTATTTGAGCTGTCTCATTGTGTTCATCATGATTGAAAACCGTTGGCGGCCGTTGGGGGTTTTCAAAGGCATCAGCATTAATAAACCGCATATCTTCCTGGGAATAAGCGGATACTAAAAAAAATAAAGTAACTATCAATAATAAAAGCAGGATTGGGAAGCATTTCTTCATCCGATTATCTCCTTTAAATTATGCCGGTTTTTCCATGACTTCATACAGGATATCACCGATAAATTTAATCTCCATTCCGAGTCCATAATGATGGTTGATGTCCTCAAGGCCGCTATGGCAATTATGGCAGGGAGCAATGAGAACCTTTGCCCCTCTAACTTTGGCGGCAAATAATTGCTCGGCCTTAATGCGGTTGCCCTCCACACGCTTCATCTTGTAAGGCGGGCCGCAATTGATCACCCCGCCGCCAGCGCAGCAACAGTAGTTGTGTTCACGGTTAGGGTGCATTTCCACCAGATTTTCACAAATCGCATTGATCACGTAGCGGGATTTTTCATGCAATCCACCGCCCCGAATGACATTGCACGGATCATGAAGGGTCACGGGATGTTCAAATTTTTTAGCAACCGTAATTTTACCTTCGCTGAGCAATTCATGATAAAAATCAATGGCGTGAACGATGGGCATAGGCGGCATACGCCATCCGAGCCAGCGATTTCCCATGTCATACACCGAACGAAACGCATGGCCGCATTCTCCCATAACAATTCGTTTGACTTTGAGTCTGGCAGCGGTTTCAAAATGCGCCCGTTTCACACGTCCCATAATTTCATTGTCACCGGTATACATGGCCATATCGCTGTTGTCCCAACCCGGTGTCGCCGGCATGGTCCAGTTTACACCGGCAACATCCATAACCACGGCCGCCTGATAGATTAACTGGGCCTGAAATTTGGGCTCCGGCCCGATCACCGAATACATAATATCGGCGCCTTCTTTTTCCAGGGGGATCCGCAGGGTCGGAATTTCGCCCTGGGCCTCCTCCTCCTGCCACTGCAGCGTGTCGATCCACTCGTCATCTTTGACCCACATCTGGTTGAATGTAGCCGCATGGCTGTGGGCCGTGTCCTGAATATATAGCGGCGTCACCCCCAGCAAATGATTAATACGACGTACAACAAGCATCATATAGGCAATATCTATTCCAAAGGGACAATACATCGCACAGCGCTTACACAGATTGCACTCGGTGGCGACGATTTCCGCAGCTCTTTTGATGAAATCAGGACTGACTTTTCCTTTTTTTTTCAGCATCTCCCACAGGGTTTGTTTGACTTTGCCCACCGGTGACCAGCGAGGATCGTTGTCGTGGGAAAGATAATAATGACAGGCTTCGGAGCACAACCCGCAGTGAATGCAGGTATCCACATAGGCTTTCAGGCGTGCACCGGATTCTCCTTTTAAGACACGGTTGATCACTTTTTGGATACGGTCCTGGGTCAACTTTTCCATTCCCATTTCTAGACCTTCATCAATAATCTTCTTTTCTTCTACTTTTTTCGCAGGCTCAGCCATGATTTTGTTCCCCTTGAAATTAATCTACTGTTATACAGAACGATATAAGTCATTGCGCATACATACACAGCGTTCTGCATGTTTGACCCTATACGGTGGTTCTAAAATCAACAGTTTAAAGGGCGAATACACAATTTATTATGATGCTGTATAGAATTGGGGTAAATTTCTAAAATTCTTAATCCCTTAATCCCTCAATCCCCCAATTCCCCAATGCTTCAATTCATTCTTACCAATCCCTAGCGTGTCTAACCCCACCGAATTCCGAACCCATATAGGCTCTGGTGAGCGGTGAAAAGATCATATGGCTCAATCGGGTAAACGGTATCGCCACCAGCATAACTTCACCGGAAAATATATGTAATATTGTAAAAAATTGATAACTAAACCATTGGTAATAGGCCAAAAAGCCGGTAATAAATGGGGCCGCAACAATTGCCAAAAGAATGTAATCGGATGCGGATGTGACATATTGGACTTCCGGCGATGTAAGCCGGCGAATAAGGAAAAAAACGCAGCTTCCGATAACGATTAAGGTCATCACCTGCACTAAAGAATCGGGCAAGGACCACCAGCTCACGCTCCAGGACTCGTCCCACAAAATGATGTGGGACAATAGAAAAATCGGAGTAATAATAAGGCAAATATGAAACCCAAAGGTTACGATGGTTAAAATAGGATGCTTTCGCCAGTTTACGGTGGCAAACGGTATGATCCAGTGCAGGATGGAACGAAAACTGTACTTCCAGCTCATATAGGTGTAAATAAACTTTTCTTTTTTATGAACCAGCACCAGAATACGAATGAGCCGATAGAGACATCCCCCGAAGAAAATGATAAACGCCACCCAGGCCAGCGGACCGCTTACAAAGTTGTATAAATCGTTCATGGAATCCCCCCTCTAACTCCTAAAACGAAAAAAGAATAAACCACCAACAAATCTTTCCTGCCAAATTTGAATTTCGGTCATTTGTCAACGTCATAAATCACTTACTGGCATCACTCTTCGATAGTATTTCCCATCTTCGATAGTTCGCAGAAGTATTTTATCTTCTTCAGGATTAAACACCGGACACCACGCGGCCTCACACTCATGCCCCCATAGACGATCATTTACTGCAATTGTGTATTTGCCCGTTTTTTCCACTTTGGCGGCCACCATTTTGCTGTCAGGACTAAAAACCGGTTTCCAGACCATATCAAAGGTATTTTTCCATACCGCACCGTCCACAACAACTTTGTATGTTTCATCGTCTTTGGCTACCGCGGCAATTCTTGAGCTATCCGGGCTAAACACGGTATCTGTCAAGAAATCTTTAAAGGTAACCGACCACGGAGTACCGTCTACCGCGATCGTCCATCTACCGAATCTGGGTGCGACAATGGCGGCTAATTTGTTTCCATCAGGGCTGTACATTTGGTGCCATGCCTGCACAAACCGCTGATTCCATAAAAGCTTACTGTCTTCTGCCAGGGTCCAGCTTCCCCCTTCCCGAACCGGGGCAACCACCGAGCCGTTTTTCGGATGAAAAACAGGCTCCCACACACAGCCAAACGTTTTATCCCATGGCTGGCCATTCACGGCAATGGTGTAATCATAAAGGTTGAGCCTGACTTCGGCCGCTAAATTTTCTCCGTCCGGACTGATGGCCATTTTCCAGACATTGACAAACTTTGTTTCCCAGGGATTGCCATCCAGTGCGGCCGTATAAACACCCTCCTGAAACTTATGAATCTCTCCTTCCCCGAAGTCCTCTACCTGCACCGCTGCAGCCGTTCGTTTTCCATCAGAGCTCAACAGCGGGTTGGTCATATTCGAATAGGATTGCTCCCAGGGCGTATCATTGACGGCCATGCAATACGCCATATCCTGCTGAACCGCTACGGCGATGCGGTTTCCATCCTCGCTGAACAGTGTGTTCCACACATAACCAAATTTATTCTCCCAAGTCCTACCATCAACGGCGACCGTCCATTCCCCCATCTCTGATACGATGGCGGTTAAGCGACCATCCGGTGCGAACCGCGGATACCATATTTTTTCAAACGCGCTTTCCCATGTTTCGCCGTTTATACAGACGCTAAATTCGCCTTCGGCGATGTTAACAATCGCTGCAATTTTTTCACCGTCACAGCTCACTTGAGGTTCTTCGATCCAGGCAAAATTCTTGTTCCAATCTGCAAATGCAATCACCTTTTCAGGGGTTTCCCAGTCCCAGTTTTCTACGTTGAGCATATCTCCTCCTTGCGGGTATGGGCCCAAAAAAATAACATATTAGCGGATTTATAAGTTTGTATTTGACAATTGAAATGCGCCGGATAATCGGATTGTCGAAGATCCGCCTTATCCATGGGGAAATGTTGGCATGACAGAAAATCAGGTATGAAAAGGGAATATATCATTTTTTTGTTTCTTTAATCCATCAAATGGAGTGCGAACTGTTTTCCGTTATTTCATAGGTTGCATTTTGACCCCTTTCACAGTGCTCATGAACACGGATATTTCCCTTATACTTGGCTTGCTTTTGAGTTGAATTTGATTAAATATCAACTTTATACAAGATCACAGCATTAATTGCAACCTAAGTTATTTATTTTTTAATCATAAATATTACTAAAATTCAGCTAATTATCAAACACATCAGAAACTCAAAATCTCATTCAGAAAGGCTTAAAGACTATGATTTCTATTGACAAAAAGATTTGAAGAATATATTTAGCAAGGCTTTGGTTTCATTGTCCTTTTGAATTCCTAATCATCATTTTTTTTAAATAAATTTGATGATTTAACCTAGCTCAAATAAAATCGATATCCAGGAGAAATAGTAAATGCCGAAAAATGTCATCGGATCAGTCATGGTCGCAGGTGGCGGCATTGCAGGGATGCAGGCCGCCCTGGATCTGGCTGATTCAGGGTACTATGTATACCTAGTCGAAAAAGGACCTTCCATTGGCGGGCGAATGTCGCAGCTGGATAAGACCTTTCCCACCAATGATTGTGCCATGTGAATTATATCCCCGAAACTGGTCGAGGTCGGCCGGCACCTAAACATCGAGCTGAAAACACTCAGTGAAATCAAAAATATTAAAGGCAAGGCGGGAAACTTTGAGATCGAGCTCATCAAACACCCCCGATTCATCGACGAATCCTTATGCATCGCCTGCGGTGCCTGCGCTGAAAAATGCCCCAAAAAAATTGTTGACACCTATAACATGGGGATTGTCAAACGCAAGTCGGCCTACGTCGAATATGCGCAGGCCGTGCCGCTAAAGTATTGCATCGACGGCGACAGTTGCATTTACATCCAGAAGGGTAAATGCGGGGCATGTAAAAAGTTTTGCCCCACCGGTGCCGTAGATTTTGATCAAAAAGAAGCGAATGAAACCCTAAAGGTCGGATCCGTCGTCTTAGCCCCGGGGTTTCGTCCGTTTGATCCGTCAAAATTTGACAACTACCAATACGCCAAACTGCCCAACGTCATCACCGCCATGGAGTTTGAGCGTATCCTCTCTGCCTCCGGACCAACCATGGGACATGTCACCTGTCTTTCAAAAGACGAAAAGGAACCCAAAAAGATTGCCTGGTTCCAATGCGTCGGTTCCAGGGATATGAACAAATGCGACAATTTTTACTGTTCTGGCGTATGCTGTATGTACGCCATCAAGGAGGCAATCATCGCCAAAGAGCATCTCGGAGATGCCCTAGACTGCACCATATTTTTCATGGACATGCGCACCCACGGCAAGGAATTCGAAAGATTTTACGAAAATGCCCGTGAAAAACACGGTGTTCGCTTTATCCGCAGCAAAGTTCACTCTGTTACGCCGGTGACCGATACCGATGATCTCGAGGTTCGTTATGTGACCGAAGACAGCGAACTGCAAACAGAAATCTTTGATATGATCGTGCTTTCCGTAGGTTTGGAGATACCCCCGGAAGTCAGCGATTTTGCCAAACTACTAAAGATTGACCTGACACCCGGCAATTTCTGCCAGACGGCGACTTTTTCTCCGGTGCAAACTTCAAAGCAAGGCATATTTGTATGCGGCACGCTTCAGGGTCCCAAAGATATTCCGCAGGCCATTATTGATTCCAGCGCAGCGGCCACAGCAGCCGGTGAAATTTTAGCCGAAGCACGCCACACCCGGACTAAAACTGCCGAAAAAGTCCCTGAACTCAGTGTCACCAACGAACGCCCTAAAATCGGAGTGTTTGTCTGTCGTTGCGGCGTCAATATTGCGGGGGTTGTGGATGTGCCGGCGGTGGCCGAATATGCCGCCAGCCTACCCTACGTGGAATATGCCACCGATAATCTCTATTCCTGTTCTCAGGATACCCAGGAATCCATGGCGCAGATCATCAAAGATAAAAATCTGAATCGTGTGGTGGTTGCCGCCTGTACACCGAAAACACACGAGCCTCTATTTCAAGAAACCCTGGCCAACGCCGGAGTAAACAAGTATCTCTTTGAAATGGCCAACATCCGCAACCAGAACTCCTGGGTTCACAAAAATAGTCCGGAACTGGCGACCAAAAAGGCCAAGGATCTGCTTCGAATGGCGGTTCATAAAGTAGCCTTAATGGAGCCTCTCGAAGAAGCAGAACTCCAAATTAACCCGACAGCCATGGTGGTTGGCGGCGGGATATCGGGTATGGCGGCGGCCAGAAGTCTGGCCCGACAGGGATACGAGACCCATATTATTGAAAAAAATTCACAACTTGGGGGACAGGCGCTCAATCTTTACCGAACCGCTAAAGGCGAAAACGTTCAGGAAAAACTTGCAGATCTCATCGGTGAAATCGAAACCCACAAAAGCATTCATGTTCATCTGGACACCGAAATCACCGATGTGGAGGGCTTTGTCGGAAATTTTGAAACCGGCCTTTCGTCCAATGGAACCGGGGAAACCCTCGAACATGGCATCGCCATCATGGCCACCGGTGCAAAACCACTGCAATCGGCTGAATACAGCTATGGTAAGGATCCCAGGATCTTAACGGCGTTGGAGCTGGACCGCAAGTTTATCGAAAACGATTCTTCCTTAAAGGATTTGAATACAGCGGTATTTATCCAGTGCGTCGGCTCGCGTGAACCGGAACGTATGTATTGTTCGAGAGTTTGCTGTACGCATTCGGTGGACAATGCATTGCAGCTAAAAAAACTTAACCCGGACATGAATGTGTTTGTCTTGTACCGTGATCTGCGAACCTACGGCGAACGCGAACTGCTGTATAAACAAGCTCGCGAGCAAGGCGTCATTTTTATCCGCTACACCCTGGAAAACAAACCCCAGGTGAATATCGAAAACGGCAAACTGTTGGTGAATACCGTAGACCATGTGATCGGTCGAATCCTTGAGATTGAAACCGATCTGCTCACACTGGCAACGGCGGTGGTCCCCAATAGAGATGACAAATTGGCAAATTTCTTCAAAGTACCGCTGAATGACGATGGTTTCTTTGTGGAGCGCCATGCCAAGCTCGGACCATCGGAGTTTGCAACCGACGGTGTTTTCCTCTGCGGTTTGGCCCATTATCCGAAACCGATCGATGAATCCATCGCCCAAGGGCAGGCCGCCGCTTCGCGTGCCGTCACCCTGTTGGCCAGAGAAACCATATTTACCAGCGGCACGATCGCTGGAACCGACCCGATGCTTTGCAGCCAATGCGGCGTGTGTGTTTCCGTCTGTCCGTATTCAGCACCCTCGTTTATCGAAGAAGGTCCGTTTGCCGAAAAAGCACAGATCAATCCGGTGTTGTGCAAAGGATGCGGGCTGTGTGCGGCATCCTGCCGCTCCGGGGCAATTCATCTGAAAGGCTTTGATAACGATCAAATCTTCGCGCAAATCTATGCCTTGAATGAAGCAGTTTAAGGGTTGCGGGGTCCGTGTTTCGGGTTGCGGGATACGGTGTACGTGTTCTGCACCGCAATGCGAAACACGTAACGGGCAATACGTAACCCGAAACGCGTAACGTGGGAAAAAGGAGAAACGAAATATGCCCGAATGGGAACCGAAAATCGCGGCTTTTCTCTGTAACTGGTGCAGTTATGGTGCTGCCGACCTCGCCGGGGTGGGTCGGATGCAATATCCGCCCAACATCCGCGTGATCCGTATCCCGTGCACGGGGCGGATGAGCCCCAAATTTTTTCTCTCCGCCTTGCGGGAGGGGGCAGACGGCGTCTGGGTTTCCGGGTGACATCCCGGAGAATGTCATTACCTGGAAGGTAATTATTACGCGCGTCGAAAATTCGCTTTGTTTCAGAATCTGATGGAGCATATGGGCATTGAACCCGGTCGTCTCCAGTTTTCTTGGGTCTCATCGGCCGAATCAACCAAGTTTGTTGAGATGGTCAACGAAGTCACCGAGGCGATTAAAGCCCTGGGTCCAAATGCACATTTCTTAAAAACAAAGGCCAAGGTTGCTTGATATGTTAAGCTATATCGATAAAATCAGAGAAATTTCAGCAAGACTGCTAAAAGATTGCTCAGTTGAAATGGTTATCGGTTTCCGCAAAGGAACCTTGCCGATGATGAACGAGCCCTATTTTGCCAAGACCGCCGAAGCGGTCGATAAATTGGTGTGGGACAGCAATTGCGGGATCAATCTGGCAAATTATCTCACCAATCGGAAGGAAAAAATCGGTATCATCGCCAAAGGATGCGATTCCCGCAATATCGTCACCCATATCATCGAAAATAAGATAAAACGGGAACAATTGATCATTATCGGTGTCCCCTGTCGCGGGATGATTGATAAGCGCAAAATTAGCGTCATGTCGGACGGCGAAATCAACGTCGTCGTCGAAGATGAGAATAATATCACCGTAAAGGGCAACGGTTTTGAAAAAATATTAAACAAAAGAGACGTTCTTCAACAAAACTGTGCCGTGTGCATTCATCGCAATCCGGTTATCTATGACGAATTGGTTACCGACCTGGTTGAAGAACAGAAAGATGTCGATCGATATACAGATGTCCGTGATATCGAAGCCATGTCATCTGAGGAAAAATGGAAATATTTTGACGACTTGCTATCCAATTGCATCCGCTGTTACGCCTGTCGCAATGCCTGCCCGCTGTGTTACTGTCCGACATGTTTTGTCGACGAATCGCGGCCTCAATGGGTCGGCAAAAGCCAAGACGCGACAGATGTGAGAACATTTCATTTCTTGCGGGCCTATCATTGCGCCGGCAGATGCACGGATTGCGGAGCCTGTGAGCGGGCTTGTCCGGTGGGCATCAATATGAGAGTGTTTACCAAAAAACTGGAAAAGGATTGTCTGGAGCTTTTCGGCTGGGAAGCCGGTATATCACTGGATGTGCGCCCGCCATTGGATACCTATAAACCCGGCGACCCGGGTGATTTTATAAAGTAGGTTGGTGTTTCGTTTTTCGTGTTTAGTGTTAGGCTGATTGAAAGCAATCCTTACTGCAAAACACCAAATACAAAATACTAAACACAAAAAAACAAAGGCAAAAATATGAAAATCATTAAAATTGATAAAAAAAACTGGGCTTCAGGACTTGAGGATTTGGCAGGATCGTACCGATTATTTGGCCCGGTAAAAGAGGAGGAGTTCCATAACTTTAAGGAGCTCGATCAAGGTGTTTTGCCGGATTTGACTTGTCTGAATACCCGACTTTCACCCAAATCATTGATTTACCCTCAGTCTGAAGTGATGTTTGAATATTCCTTGGATGAATCCCAAGAAGATCATCATATCATGAAGGAAGTCGACAAAGACTATTCGCCGCGAGCCATTATCGGTATCCGGCCCTGTGATGTAAAGGCTTTTCTTCTGGTGAGAAAAAATTTCGACTCACCCGAGTACCAGGATCCTTACTGGATTCGTGCATATGAAGCCACAACGTTTGTGGGTTTGGCCTGCGAAGCGCCGTGCAACACTTGCTTTTGTACAACCGCCGGATGCGGTCCCTATCACGAAGAGGGTCTGGACCTCCTGCTAATGGATGCCGGCGATAATTTTTTGGTAAAAGTGATCACCGATAAAGGTGAAAAGTTGCTGGCCGATGCGGGCTGGGATACAGAAGTGAACACCGATGAGGCAGCTAAACAATTTGAAGCCAAAAAACAGGCGACAGAAGCCAAAATTACTTCTTTTGTCACTGCCGACAGATTAAAGCAAATGGATACCATTGAACTGTATAATGCGCCATTTTGGGAAGAGGTGGCCTTTGCATGCATCAACTGCGGTACCTGCACCTATGTATGTCCCACATGCTGGTGTTTTGATATTCAAGATGAAAACCGCGGTAAATCGGGAATGCGCATGCGCAATTGGGACAGCTGCATGTACCCGCTTTTCACCCTGCATGGTTCCGGTCACAACCCCAGGGACACAAAGATTCAGCGCGTGCGGCAGCGCTTCATGCACAAGCTGAAATACTATGTCGACAAATACGATAACGGAATTCAATGTGTGGGATGCGGCCGCTGTGTTCGTTTATGTCCGGTGAACATTGACATTCGCCGCGTTTGCAACATGATGAACAGCTACGGGTCTTCTGATAACACCTGCGCAGCTTAAAGGATTGAATATTTAATATTTAGTTTTTAAGGGAGAACACTGTGCAAAATCCATATCTGCCATATCCGGTTCGAATCGATGATGTCGTTATCGAGAGCGAAGATAAGAATTTAAAAACATTTCGCTTTGTTTTCTTAGATCCGGAAGACGAAAAGAAATTTGCATATAAATCCGGTCAATTTGCCGAACTTTCAGTGACCGGAAAAGGCGAAATCCCCATCGGCATTGCCTCATCTCCCACGGAAAAGGGATTTGTCATGTTTACCGTCAACAAGGTCGGACTGGTTTCGTCTTATCTGCATTCAATGTCCGTCGGCGATATCATGGGTATCCGCGGGCCATTAGGCAATTGGTTTCCATGGGAACAGATGGAAGGTAAAAATATTGTTATTATCGGTGGCGGCTTTGCGTTTACGACCCTGCGCTCATCTATTGTTTATATGCTGGATGCGGCCAATCGCTCAAAATTTAAAGACATTCACGTGATTTATGGTGCACGAACACCCGGTATGCTGCTTTATTGGGATGAACTTGTGCAGTGGGAAAAGCGTGATGATATCCATATGCATATCACCGTTGATGGTACGGATGATCCGAACTGGAATTACAATACCGGTTTTGTGCCCACCATCACCGAACAGAAAGCTCCTGTGGCCGATGATAATACGTTCGCCATTGTTTGTGGACCGCCGATTATGATTAAATTCACCCAACCGGTATTAGATAAGCTAGGGTATGCACATGACAAAATCATTATGTCCCTTGAAAACCGGATGAAGTGTGGCATCGGTATGTGCGGTCGTTGCAATATTGGAAAGGAATTTGTCTGCAAAGACGGCCCGGTGTTCACGCTTGAAGAGTTGAATAAAACACCAAAAGAATACTAAATTTAGGAATGAAGAATGGGGGAATGAAGCAATTACGATTAAGCAAGAATTCCGATTCCCAATTCCGGGATACCCCTAATTAATGGAAATATTTTCATGTTGACAGGAATTATTCAATATTATAAAAGTAACTTTTTAAAAAAAGAAACTTTAAAGGCTGCAGGCCGAAAGAAAAATCATATAAAATTAAAGGAGGACGATTAAATGCCAACAGTAGATTTTATGGGTAAAACGTTTACAGTCGACGAAGACGGTTTTATCGACTCTTATGACAACTGGTGCCAAGAATGGGTGCAGTGGGTAAAGAAAGAAGAGGGCATTGAAGAACTCAACGAGGAGCACCAAAAAGTAATTGATGTACTTCGCGAATATTATGAAAAAAACGGTATCGCCCCGATGGTGCGGGTGCTATCCAAAGTTACCGGCTTCAAACTGAAACATATTTATGAACTTTTTCCGTCAGGACCCGGCAAGGGAGCCTGTAAGATGGCCGGTCTTCCGAAGCCGACAGGATGCGTCTAAACCCAAATATGTGACGGTATAAAACTTTAAACCAAAGGCCCTGCAGTTCAATCAGGGCCTTTTTTATGCGAAACGGAGGGCAAATGATTCTCAAGGTAAAAACCCAGGCAAAAACAGAGTTGATTGATATTACCTCTAAGATCAGTCAGCTTGTGCAACAATCCGATATCGAAAAAGGCATATGCATGCTTTATGTGCCGCACACTACCGCAGCTGTTACCATCAATGAAAGTGCTGACCCGAGTGTGAAGTCTGATATCCTGATGATCTTAAACCAGATCGTTCCATGGGAAGCCAAATATCGTCATATGGAAGGCAACTCTCCGGCGCATGTCAAATCAAGCATGGTGGGAGCTTCGGAGCTTGTTGCCATTGAAAACCGCTCGCTGGTATTAGGCACATGGCAGGGAATTTTTTTCTGCGAATTTGATGGTCCGCGAACCCGGAAAGTTCATGTACGCATTCTGGAAGGGGATTTTAAGGAGTAGGCCATGCCGCAGCCGGAGCCTTTGATCGATGACATCGATAAAACCATACTAAATCGAATCCAGTCTGATTTTCCGATTGTGTCCCGTCCATATCTTGCTGTTGCCAATGAATTGGGTCTCACCGAAAAACAGGTTTTAGAACGCGTCTGCCGACTAAAAGAGGTGGGAATCATTCGTCGTATCGGCGGTAATTTCGTCCCGCATAAGTTAGGATATGTCAGCACGCTCTGTGCAGCCCGAGTGCCTAAAGAAAAAATTGAACACTTTGCCGAAGTCGTCAACCGCTATCCAGGCGTGACCCATAATTACCGTCGGGATAACAGCTTCAATATTTGGTTCACATTTATCGCACCGTCGATGGAAGAAATAAAACAAAACCTGAAGGAAATTTCCCATGAAACCGGTATCGCAAAAATTCTCAACCTGCCGGCAACGAAAGTGTTTAAAATAAAGGCTGAATTCAAAGTGTAGTTTCCAATTCTAAATAACGGTCGCTGATCATCATCTATTGATTTCCAGAAACGAGAAGCCAGAGACCAGAGACCAGTAACAAGAAACCAGTAACCAGCCATGAAAGATATCCGCATCGCTGCCGTCATTTTCAACTCACCGGTCAACCAAACCCGCAATAATTTGGATCGCATGGACAAATGGGTTAATTCCGCCAAAAAGCTGGATGCGGCGATTGTCTGTTTTCCTGAATTAAATGTTACCGGATATAGTACCCATAAGGAGATTATGGATGCCGCTGCGCCCATCCCAGGTCCCGCAAGTCAATATCTTTTGCAAATGGCCCAAGATCATCAAATAGTTATTTTGGCTGGCTTAGTTGAAAGAGATGAAACGGACCGTGTCTTTGCAAGTCACATCGTCGTTGCGCCAAACGGAATCACCGGCGTATATCGTAAAATCCACATTGCACCGCCTGAACGCGATATATTCTCGCCCGGCGATGAGGTACCCTTATTTAATATTTCCGGTGTTAAATTCGGCATTCAGCTTTGCTACGATGTTCATTTTCCGGAGTTTTCAACGCGCATGGCCCTCGACGGTGCGGATGTTTTATTTATGCCCCATGCATCCCCGCGAGGCACACCAACTGAAAAATTCAATTCCTGGATGCGTCATTTGACCGCAAGAGCATTTGATAACGGTCTTTTCGTGGTTGCCTGCAACCAAACCGGAGATAATCAAAAAGGACTCTGCTTCCCGGGAATTGCTGTGATTGTTGGGCCTGATGGAGAAGTGATCAAAAAAGAAGCAAATGATGAAGAAAGTATAATTGTTGCGGGTTTAAAATCAGATGATCTGAAACGAGTACGCCAGCACCAAATGCGCTATTTTCTGCCAAACAGACGCCCTGAGATTTACTATTAAGGAAAGGACTTATCATGACAAAAACAGATAATTTCAAAGTGGAACAGGAAGAGCACATTGCCTGGTTGACGTTAAACCGTCCCGAAAAACGAAATACCATGGGAGAGGTTTTTTTCAGGGAAATAGGTGAACTATTTGATAGATTTGATCTGGATCCTAAGGTTCGAGTAGTGGTTGTCAAGGCTGAAGGTAAAAGTTTTTCAGCCGGCACCGATTTAAACGAGGCAGGATCTTTGCTGAATGGAGGCGCTGCTGATGAAAGAGAAACCATGCGTCTAAAGATTTTAGAGCTTCAAACGGATTTAAACAAAATCGAAAAATGTCGCAAACCGGTTATTGCAGCAGTCCACAGCCATTGCATCGGTGGGGGTGTGGATCTGATCAGTGTGTGTGACATCCGCTTGGCCAGCCAGGATGCAATTTTCAGCATTCGGGAAACCCGCATCGGTATTATCGCAGATCTTGGCACGCTTCAACGGCTGCCCTACATTATCGGTCACGGATGGTTCAGGGAGTTGGCGTTGACCGGCCGGGATTTCGGCGCTACGGAGGCCCTTCAAATGGGGCTGGTCACACGCATATGTAAAGACCGTCAAGCCTTATATGAAGAAGCTAAAACGCTTGCCACTCAGATTGCCGAATGCCCGCCTATGGCTGTTCAAGGAACAAAGGAGGTGTTATTGTATGGCAGAGATCATGGTGTCTATCCGGGGCTGGCCTACGTTGCACAAAAGAATGCAGCAGCGCTGCCGTCCGAAGATGTCATTGAGGCGGTCACAGCGTTCATGGAAAAAAGAAAGCCGGTGTTTAAAGGGAAATAATCATGGATTTAGGAATTGAGGAATTGCGAATTTCCGTACCTCAGACCATAGATTTCAACGTCGCCAATTCCAATTGATCGCCGGCATCCTCGGCCCGGTCGGATACTTCAACAATGGCATCCAGACAATTCTTCAAATGATGTTTATGGGCGAAATCCAAAGCGGTTGAGGTAAAAATTTCCTTGGTGAGATCCCACTCCAGTTTGTCCACCCGTGATTCCTGCATCCCAACTTCTTTGGTGTGTTCGCGGACCACCTCAATTTTGCATTCCCCTTTGAAGTAGCACAAAACAGCCAGCTTTAGAGGCTCAATAATACCCAGAGAGTCCCGGGCCACAGCAAGAAAATGGGGTTTCATTTCATCGGGAATGGCAGGACGCTGGTTCAAAAAGAAATCGGAACAGGCTTCGCCTGCATTTCCGACTTTGTCAACACTTTCAATCAGTTTATAGATATCTTCACGAAGAAGCGGTAAATAGGCTCCGGAATAAAGCTTATCCCGGATCCCATATCGAATAATGTCGGCCTCGGACTCATTACTTCGTGCTTTGCGGGCCCAAATTTTTGCTTCGCTGATATTGCCTTCGAGATAGTATTCGATGGTTTGGATTCCGTTTTTTATGCATTCCTCCACCATATCAAGATGCTTTAATATTAGCTCAACGACTTCTTTTTCCTTTTTAAACAATAACATAAATACTCCTTTAAATTTGAGACAAATGGCTTGCTAAAAAAGTTCAAGCAGCCTCTAATACAATGCCAAGTTTAATACAAGGTTATCTTAAATTCAATTTTTTTAATTCTCTAATGACCTTAAAATAAGATCGCCTTTTCATCAAACACCGGTGCCTAAATAGGCAAGATAAAGCCTCATCATTAGGTAGGCAATTAGACCACTTGAAAATGGCGTGGAAACCCACCCGATAGCGATTTCGATAAGTGTTTTAATACTAACGGTTTTTGCCCCTTTTCTGAGGCCCACACCAGTCACCCCGCCTACTATAGCTTGAGAAGTAGATACTGGAACACCCACCTGCGTAGATAAATGTACCGTTACAGCCGCTGAAAATTCTGAAATAAAAGCCGAGAACCCATCCAATTCAACTATCTTTTTTCCTACGGTTTCCATGACTTTTCTGCTATATGTTAAAACTCCTGAGGCAATGCTTAAACTTCCGATAAGCGCGGCTTGAAACGGTGTCAGCATGCCCGAACCGACGTAAACGCCTGTTACGTTAGCCACATTATTAGCACCTAAAGAGTAAGCGCCGTAACATCCTGCAAAAATCAAAGCAACTTTTATGAACATGCCACGCAGCCGGAGATCCATGAGGACTTTTTGGAATAATTTTCCGAATAGAGGATAAAATATAAATGAAAATATTGATGCACCAATCGGTGTAAGCACCCAACAGATCACAACCTTATACAGACGAGAAAATTCCGGAATTCCTGAAATCATCCCGATCCCTAAAACTGACCCCATAATCGCTTGAGAAGTTGAAATCGGAAGAGAGAAATATGAAAATGTGCCCACACAAAGCCCAGCGGAAAATGCCGCGATGAAGGCTGCCATATGTGACAGTTTCGACATTTCTCCGACTGTCCCCATACTCTTGTAGCCTTCCGAAAGTGCTCCCACAACCACAAATATAGAAATAAGGACGATGGCTGTTTTATATTTTATGACATTTGCAGCCACCCCGGTACCAAAGAGATTTGCGGAATCATTGCTGCCGAGACCCCAACCAACGAACACTCCGCCAATAAGTTTCCACATGAACGAAAACCTTTCTTATCGACACCAATATTGCCCCGACCTCAAAAAAATAAACAACCCCATTCCAAACGGAGGGGCTATCAGAAAATCATAATAAGCCGGTATTAAAGTTTCGCTACCAATGGAGTATACCGCAGCGCCCCAAAGTGAGTGATCTTCAGATATAATGTTATGCGATTGTTTTTAATATAGAAAGCCAGAGAAAATAAGTCAAAAGAATTATTAACTACTGTTAGAAACAAGGATTTTCTCAAATTATTTTATCTGGTTATCCAGAAAGAACAAGTAGTATTGAATGTGGGAGCGGCTTCAAGCTGCGATTTTGTTTCGACGACGAGTCCCGCTTCTTAGAGCGTTGAGATGAAGGGTTTGAGACCATTACTAGTATTTCTTGCCGTTTTCGACTTCGCCAATGGCCTCATCAATAATATCAATCGCCTGGTCCATTTCTCGCTGGGTAATGATCAATGCCGGTCTAAGCGTCAGTACATTGCCCTCAATGGTTTTTGCCGAAAGGCCCTTTTCCAGGCATTTAAACATAACGATTTCGGCTTCATCAACCGCCCTTTCTTTAGTCTTTCGGTCGCTGACAAGATCTATGCCGATATGAAGCCCCAGTCCAACGACGTGACCGATGAGCGGATGTTTTTCCTTCAACTCATTCAGTCGCTGGATTGTATAATCGCCTAATTTGGCGGCATGGGCAGGCAGTTTATTTTCTTCAAGGTACTTAATTTCAGCTAAAGCCGCCGCCGCGCACAGGGCATTTTTTTCATGAGTGTAGTGGCCGATGGAGCGATGCTGGCAGAAGTTGTACTTTTCATGGGTGACAATCCCTGCAAACGGCATTAGTCCCCCGCCAAAAGATTTTCCGAGCACCAGAATATCCGGTGTTACATAATGTTCACAGGCAAACATTTTGCCGGTGCGACCGAATCCTTCAATGATCTCATCAAAGATCAGCAGAGCGCCGTAGTGCCTACATAATTGTTTTACGCCTTCCCAATATCGTTTCGACGTTACAACCGGTGTGGCAGAAATCGGCTCTGCAATGACGGCTGCCATTTCCGGCTCTCTTTTTAACACCAATTCAATCTGGCGCAGGCATTCGGCATCGACATCTTCTTCTGAGGTAAAGTGCCAGGGATTGCGGTAGTAATTGGGAAATTCAACATGCAAGGCTCCCGCTATCATGGGACCAAAGCCGCCGGTGAAGTGTTCTTCACCACCGACACTGGCCGAACCGAATCCGGCACCATGAAACGAATCCCAATAAGAGATAGTCTTAAAACGACCGGTTACCAGTTTGGCCAGCATCAGTGCCATTTCAATGGCTTCCGAGCCTCCCGGACAAAAAAGGGATCGACATAGGCCTCCGGGGGTGATTTTTGCCAGTTTCTTTGCCAGTTTGATGGCCGGTTTATTCGTATATCGGCGCGGACAAAACGTCAGGCCTTCATCCAACTGTTTTTTAACCGCCTGGATAACCGCCGGATTGTTAAAGCCCGCATTATGAACACCGTTGCCGTGCATATCGATATATTTTTTCCCACCCAGATCTTCAATGTGGATACCATCGGCTCTGGAGAGTACATTCAGCACCGGTGTGGACAGGCTTTGATGCAAAAAATATTTCATATCTTCATCAAACCACTTTTTTGCCGGGCCGGATAGATTCCGCGCCCAGTATTTTTTGCGATTTGCGGTGGTATTAACATCCCCCTGCTCTCTTTCAATGCGTTTATCTTTTTTCATTGGTTGCTCCAATACAGAGGATTTAAAAAATAAACATTTTGGCGAACATGCACATACTATTTACTCATAATTTATTTGCTCTTTAAATCAATTAGTTGAGTGAATAAATCAAATCAAGCTAAAAATAGTAATCCACATTATCATGAAAGTCTATATTTCTTAATCAGATAAAGCGAAATCAACATTAGGGTAACTGTATGTTATGAACTCTATGAGTATTTATCGTTTGACTTGACCACTATTGAGTGGCTATTAAGCTGAATACAATGCCATTTGCACTAGCGGCATCATATCGAAAAAATTTTGTCGCTTATGTTTTCGCATTTGATGCTGCTCTAAAAAAGCCATTTTTTCCAAGCAGATTCTCGGAAGAAGCTTAATCTTATGGAGAAAGGTGGTTGATTATGACCAAACTGCACAAATCAGAAGGTGACATCAATATTTCTCCCAGACGCGATGGATGGCAAAAAGAAAATATTAATGCCAAAAGTCGAGCACTTTTAGAAGAAGATGAACGATATTTCCTCAAACAGTCTCTTTCAACACCATGCCTAAATACCATGGGACGTTGTGAAGGCATTTATATCGAAGATTTGCAGGGGCGCCGGTATACGGATTTCCACGGGAACAATGTGCATCAGGTAGGTTTTGCCAATCCCGACGTCATTGCCGCCATTAAAAAACAGCTCGATGAACTATCATTTTGCACCCGGCGCTATACCAACCGGGTGGCCGTCGACTTAGCTAAGAAACTGGCAGAGATTGCTCCAGGCAAGCTGAATAAATCCTTGTTTTGTCCGGGAGGTGCCGAAGCCGTGGGTATGGCGATAAAACTGGCTCGCATTGCCACCGGGCGGCACAAAACCATATCCATGTGGGATTCGTTTCACGGCGCCACGCTGGATACCATTTCCATCGGCGGTGAGGCCATTTTCCGACAGGACATGGGGCCGCTGCTACCGGGAACTGAGCATGTACCACCGCCGGACGAATATCGGTGTGTCTTCGGGTGCTCGGATCGCGGGGGCTGTGATCTCACCTGTGCCAGCTATGTCGAATATATTTTGGAGAAAGAAGGTGACATCGCCGCGGTCATCTCCGAACCCATCCGCAGCACACCTTACATTCCCAAGCCCGAATACTGGCAAAAGATCCGTAAAGCCTGCGATCGCCACGGTGCCTTGCTGATTTTTGATGAAATCCCCCATTGTCTTGGCCGCACCGGCAAAATGTTTACATTCGAAAATTTCGGGGTCATCCCGGATATGGTGGTAATCGGCAAAGGTCTCGGCGGCGGCGTTTTTCCTTTGGCTGCGATTATCGTACACGAAAAGTTGGATGTAGCCGGCGACCGTGCTCTGGGGCACTATACCCATGAAAAAAATCCGGTCGGATGCGCGGCGGCGCTGGCAACCATCGATTATATCGAAAAATACAAATTAGTGGATCATGCCCGTGACCTGGGTCAATATTCATTAGATCGCCTAAACGAAATGAAGCAGCCCCATTCATTGATCGGTGATGTGCGCGGATTGGGTCTCTTTTTAGGGATTGAACTGGTAAAAGACAGAAAAACCCGCGAAAGGGCTGACGATGAAGCCGAAGAAGTTATGTACGCTGCACTGTCAAAAGGATTGAGCTTTAAGACCACAATGGGGAATATACTGACCCTTACACCTGCGCTTACCATTACCAAAGAGCAAATGGATGCGGCATTGGACATTATCGAGGAATGCATAGCCGACATCGAAAGATCGTAAAAACTGATTTGCGGATTGACAAGCATTTAGGTACCTTGTAGGAATTCATATTGAAAATCTTCAACTCAACCTGCCTTTCTAAATAAAAATAAAAGGATTCACAGCGTTAAAATGGATACCACCAAAATGCAGCACCTGGCAAAGATGAGCTCAGGTAAGTCCTATGAACTGTTGGAAATTGCCCATGAAATCGGCCGTGTTGTCGCCAAATTGAAAGCGTCTTTGGAAGGTGCGTTTTTACGCGAACAGATGGTTGAAATCGTAGAGGAATTTTACGACATTGGAAAGGTTAAAGAAGTTTACGAAATATTCGGTGGGTATATCAATCGCAGTTTCGGACTGGTCGTTGAAACAAAAGACAACTTGCAAGACTATTTTCTAAGGAAGTATAAACGGGGAATTGGCGAAGATGAAGTTAAATTCGAACATGAGCTCATTAACCATTGTATTAACAAAGGCTTAACAATTGCAGCGCGGGTGATCGTCACCCGAGAAGACACAACCTTTGTAAAGCCGTCAAACAGCAGAAGCATCTTTGCCCTTTATGAATATCTTAGCGGTAGAGATAAATACACGTGGGATAATCCAACGTTAAATGACGAAGAATACGCTAGCGCAGGGAAAATGCTCGCAATTTTCCACAATGCGGCCAGCGATTTTGATCCAAAAGGGCTTCAGCGCGCTGAAGCAAAAATACTCGATTTACTGCCTACTTTTTCCATCAAATTCAAGGGATTCGCACAAGCAAACGGGAGTAACAAATTTCATCGATATTTCTTGAACAATCTGGATAACATTCTTAACGTCCTCAACAAAACCCGCTTTGATGAAGCGGACACAAGCAAGATGCCGTTCAATCCGATTCATTGCGATTACCATCCCGGAAACATGAAGTTTGAAAATAATCAGGTCGTGGGGGTTTTTGACTTTGATTGGTCGAAAATCGATCTGCGACTCTTCGATGTCTGCCTTGCTATAGCCTACGCTTGTAGCAGTTGGGAGGACCAACATGACGGTGATATGCGCTTGGATAAATGCAGCATTTTTCTGAAGGCTTATCAGGAGCAAATGCGTTCCATGGGCGGTATGGCACCTTTGAATGAAATCGAGATCAAAAATCTGCCCACGATGCTGTCCGCAGCCAACCAGTATTTGATTAACTGGATTGTAACCACATACTACGAAGATGCCGAGCTGAACGACTATGAATACCTGGCCTATATAAAACATACCGTCAGGCTCATGTATTGGCTTGAAGACCATAAGAAGGATATCGCCCAAATGACGACAATCATCTCCATCTGAGAGCTTCGCCTAGGCCACCTGAATTTAGCTTTATGAAAGCAGAAAAAGCATTTCTATTTTTCCCACCCGGCATTGCCACTGACTAATCCGGTAAAGCGTTCCCGAATTTTTGAATCAACCGCTTCGGAAAACACGGCCGGATTATCGCGGGTGAGGATCTGGCGGGCTACATTCATGGCACGGCTGTGCACGTCGGGTCGCCCGGCTTCTTCCCAGGGCCCTCGCAAGTCACGTATGGCTACTTCCGGTAAAAAAGCGGTCGTGCGCATATGTTCGAAGGTGTGCGTTTTATCCATATAATTGCCGCCGGGCCCGGTTTCCGCAATCACCTCCAAAGCAAGATTATCTTTGCTAAACTCCACTCCGCGGTGAATACGCTTCAGCATCAGGGCGATTTCATTGTCGATGACAGCTTTGGCAAAATCAAATGTCATCAAACCACCCAACAGCCCGCCCATATTAAACATATCCGCTCCTGCCAGAAGAGCTGCGGTGGTGTTCATTCCGGTTTCATACCCGCATTGCGCATCATTCACCTGGGCATTTGTCAGGCCGATATATCCACCCGAGGGAACATCATAAAATCTGGCCATCTGGCTATGGGCCATCTGCAAAATTCCGTTCTCAATGCCCCCGGGTGCGTAATCACCTGTGCGTAAATCGGCAACGGTTGATAAAACCGCATATATCAAAGGTGATTCGGGCCGAATCATTTGCATGAGCACGCTCAGGGCTAAAAATTCTGCATTTCCGAGTGCCAGAGTTCCGGTTAGGGTCATGGGAGCCGTCAAACCGGCATTCGGCACAATGGTTCCATAAGCGGGCAATCCTTTTTGGGTAAGATAAATGACAGCCTCAAGGGATTCGACATCCATCGTCAGGGGTGAAACCACAGGACAATAATGATGGTTGATAATGGGGCGCTCTTTATAGGCTTCCTCACCGCCGACGATGATAGCTCCCAATTCCAGCACCTGAAGAAGATCTTTCATATTCGGCGTGTTGCTGCGAACCGGTTTCAGGCAATTCTTCAATGACGGGTAGAAACGGGATACACTGAACTGACCGGACGGCGCATCCTCGGCCAACGTTGAAATTGAGAAGACATCATAGCCCGGCAATTCGTTGATCAGAAAGGCTATATTGGCAATATCCGTAGAGGTAGCCCGCCGCTCGTTGCCGGTATCAGGATCAATGATATTCGGTGCAGAGCTTCCAGTGAGAATGACAGGCCGATCATCTGGAATCGTCCGATCAAAATTAGGATCACGCCCGCTGAATTTAAATTTTGGCACAAACGCCCGGCGATAGGTTTCAACCACATTTCGCGGGAATTTTACAACTGCGGTTTCGGTATCTACTTTGCAACCGTGGTGAGAATATATATCTCTGGCGTTGTTGTTATTTACCAAAACACCAACAGTCTCTAAAATTTCCACTGATGCATCGTGGATTTGTTCAATCTCATTCTGACTTAAAAATTCAGCAAATTGCATTAAAACCGCCTCTCTTAGTCTGTTATGATGTATCTGATATTTGTGACAAAATCTTATTTTTGATAAATTTTAAAAATGCCTTTCGAATAATTACAATTTGTGATTTGATTTAATCTATAATTAACTTTATGCTTAATTAGCAAGCTTAATATTCTCACCAATGGATGTATCTGTCTTATCAATAAGTATAATATGTCTAGTGGGCCTGTTTTTAGGAGCCATGGGTGCGATCATTGGCAGCACCCTGTTGGTTATCGTACCCATGTTGAGCTTTGTGGGCTTACCGATTCAGGCGGCTATTGGAACAGCCAAAGTCTCTGTGATCGGCCGCGAAGTCATTCCGGCCGTCTATTTCCATAGCAAAAAGCTTGTAAAAATGGCTTTGGCGATACCCTTTAGCACAACGGCCTTGATCACCTCGTGGTACGGATCAGTGGTAGCGCTATCTCTGAATGCGAGCACCTTGGAGACAATTGTGGGAAGTTGTATGATCATCATTTCGGCAATTATTCTAATAAACCCAAAAATAGGTCTTCAGGAAAAAGAAAAAAAAATGTCATTTCTGCCTATTTTCATCAGCATTATTCTGGGAGCTTTGACCGGCTTTTATACGGGCATCTTTGGCGGTGGCGCCAATGTGTTTATCATTTTCGGTTTCATTTTGATTTTTGGCCATACGTTTTTGCAGGCGACGGCCAGTTCAAAATTGCCCAATTTACTCATCAATGCGATTTCAGTTCCAATGTTCATTTTGAAGGGTTTTGTGAATTGGGAAATTGCCATACCACTAACCCTAAGCACTGCCGCTGGATCCTATTTTGGAGCCAGGCTGGCAGTTGAGAAAGGCAATAAGTTCATTCGGGCCCTTTTCGTCGGCCTTGTCTTAATCCTTGCACTTAAATATTTAATATAGCTGTTGCCAAAAGAAAAAAGAAAGGGGTATTTGTTATTCGTTATTGGTTCTGTAAGAAAAAGTTCTGATAATGAAAAAAAATCTATGAAATACATTGCAAAAACGATTTTACTTTTCATTTTCTTAGGGCTTTCACCGACTGCTGCAGAAGCCCAACAAACCGGCAAAAGTGCGCATTTCAAATCGGATAAAATTTGGCAAAAACTGGAGTATGGGCTTGAGCTTGGCACCTTTCGCTCTCCTCGACCTTCCGAGATGGGGGATTCACTGATTCGGGTGTTGCGAATCGAGCCCAAACGTTTTCAATTTAGATTGCTCAATGCCTCGGCGTTTAAAGACGGCCGTCCCTTAACCGCCAAACAATGGTGTCGCAAAAACGGTTTGGTTGCCGCCATAAATGCCAGCATGTACCAAACCGATTATAAAACCAGCGTGTCGCTAATGCGCACCAAGACGCATATCAATAATCCTCGACTTTCAAAAGATAAGACCATCCTCGCATTCGACAGACAGAGCCCTGAGGTCCCTTTGGTTAAAATTATTGACCGTGAATGCGAAGATTTCAACGTCTGGAAGAAAAAGTATGGCACCCTCGTTCAAAGTATCCGCATGATCTCATGTAAAAGAGAAAATGTTTGGAGCCAACAACCCAAAAAGTGGAGTACGGCGGCAATTGGAATTGACCGTCAAGGCAAGATCTTATTTATTCATGTTGGCTCCCCCTATAGTACCCATGACCTGATCAATATCCTTCAGAAACTGCCGCTTCATATTTCACGGGCGATGTATTGTGAAGGTGGTCCACAGGCACAGCTATATATTAGGTATGGCCATTTCGAACATGAATTCATCGGCAGTCTAGAAATAAATTTAAACGAAAGCCTGAACAACACTGTTTCCAGGCCGATACCAAATGTTGTGGGAATATCTTTGAGAAAGAAAAATGCTGAATAATTCCTAAATGAATCTCAATCAACTGAAAATTTTCTATCTGGCGGCCAAAAGGAGCAGTCTCAGTGCGGCGGCGGAAGAATTGTACATTACCCAGCCGGCGGTTACAAAAGCAATCCAGCGTTTCCAGGAATTTTATGAGCTTAAGTTTGTCGATCACATTGGGAAAAAACTGGTGCTGACAGATGCCGGCGAGGTACTTTACGAAATCGCCGAAAAAATATTTGAGATGGAAAGCCAGGCCGAGGAGAGCATCAAGGATTTTCAGCAACGAAAACGGGGACATATCCGGATTCTTTCCAGCGAGAGCTTTGGGGACTATTACCTTCCCCGAATTATCATTCGCTTCAGTAAAGTGCATCCGCTGGTCCGAATTTCAATGAACATTTTACCGACCGAACAGGTTGTGGAAAACACCGCTACCCTTAACAACGACATTGGATTTATATCTTATCCCGTAGAAAATAGAAAACTGGTGATCAAAGAAGTGCTGGAGGACCAACTGGTAATTATCGCTCCCCTGAAACATGCCCTTACCAAAAAGTCGCAATTAGAAGCCAAAGATCTTGAGGGACAGCTAATTATTATGCACGAGACAGGCTCGGCTCCCCGCAGTGCAATTGAGGATTATACTCGAAAAAATAATATTTCAGTAAAGATCCCTTTGGAACTCTCCAGCAATCGGGCCATCAAGCGGGCGGTAGAGGAAGGTATCGGTATTGCATTGATCTCCAGAAAGGTGGTCAATGAAGAGATTCAAGCCAAACGAATCAATGCCATTCCCTTGTCGGATCCATCCATGAAACGAAAATTTTATATGGTTCACCACAAAGACAAGTATATCTCCGAATCCCTTCAAACTTTTATCAATATGGTCTTTGAATGGGCGGCTGAGTATACCCGCGCCCTTTCTTAAGGCTGTTTCAAAATATTTTGTAAAGTTTTAAGAAGGCCTCCAACAGCAAGAAATTCAAAAATGGATGATAACTGAAGTAAGGAATGTATGTTGATAAATATCAGCTTCAGAGGTAGGAATCAGATTTTCGGTGTCTATGTCTTTTCCCCATCTAAACTGGTAAGCTGCATCAAAAATGAACTGCTTATAACCTATACCGGATCCAACAGCAATACCAAAAAAATCCTCAGGGTCACCCTCAGCTGGTTCAGGGTCGTAAAAAAATCCTGCCCTGACGGGAACGACAATATCTTTACTTTGTGAAATAAAAAGATATTCACCGCCAATACGAACTTGTGTCGTGTCGTCCACATTGGATTCGTTTTTCGGACGTCCATCGATAGGACTAAACTTATTACCTCGGCTATCTCTCAGAATAAAGTCGCTCCAATGCGTTCTATAAACGTCAGCAGCTATCGTAAACGCATCAGACAACCGCAAGGAAAGCCCTAAGCCATATGAAAGGGGCATGTCAAGATCTACGTCTTCTTTAATGGTTTGTTGGCTTATTATAGTATCATTGACCGGTGGGCCAAATTCCTGTGTCTGCACGAAGCTAAACTCGTGCCGAATGGAAGCTTCAAATGGTGTTTTGATGACAGCTCCAAGAGTTAAATATTTGTTAAGATTAAAAAGTAAACCAAAATTGGCATTTATTCCACGGAACTTGGAGTATTCATCAGTTATTTTGGTATTGATTGTCACAGGCACACCATTAATGGTACCATCTGCACTTTCATTAAACTTTTCATCCCATTCATTATCCCACCATAGTTGATCTGTCCAAATGTTGAGAGTTGCCCCAAAAGAAATCTTAGGCGTGATCTCAATAGCCGCGGCTAAGCCTAATGCTGCTAAGTAACCGTCTTGCTTAAATTTTTTGTTTTGTATAATATCCAAACCACCAGAAGAAATGTCAAAACGGTGATCAAATTTGCGTTTGAAGTCATATAGCCTCTGATAGTTTAAAGAAACCACCATATTCCGATAAAAATGGAATGGATAGGTAGCACTGAGATAGTTTAGATTTAAATCATCAACAGTTCCCGTGTTATCAATTTCAGGACGATCATCAGAAGAGAATTTCTCTTTTCTGTAAAAATATTCACCTACTATCGATGCTTCAGGTCTCTCTAATTGGATGAGTCCCGCTGGATTCCAGGAAGCCGCTGTGGAATCATCAGCGACAGCAATGAAGGCCCCTCCCATTCCAATTGCTCGCGCTCCAGAACCTACTGGATTGGGTGAAGATGCAATTCCCACTTCTTGAAAAAGGGTAGCAGACTGGAGCTGTTTAGTCGGACAAAATAGGGTTACCAGAAAGAACGGGATCAGATATAATGGATACTTTATCACTACACCACCCCACAAACCTCTCGATTTAGAGAGCCTAAAAGCTGTTTCAAAACCTCAGCTTGGGTGCAAGTCCAAGGCGCAAGCCCATAAAAAAGCGGCGTCCCGACATGCCGGGATGAACAGTAGATTTTGAAGAGGCTTGCTACACCGTTATCAGACGATAGATGGCGTTTTGAAATAGCTTCTAATTCAATAGGCCTCCAGATTTGCTAAGCAGCAGAAATCACCATTTTTTCGGTATCTAAGTTTGCACCATCGAGCAAAGATTATAACAACGATTAAGATACAAATACCGAAAAAAAGAAACTTCATCTCGAACCATTCACTAATACCGAAATTAGATGCTGCTACAGCGATGAGGCAGTAGCTGAGACTTCCTCCACTACTGCTTTTTTCTTCGGCCTCTGGATCGGAAATGCCTGGCTCTATCGCCATATCCATCCATGTCACATCACCTCCAAAGATAGTAACATTTCTAATCGTGTAGTTGGCATGACCATCTGCCACGACCGTAAAATTAAAAATGCCGGATGGATGCACCATCATAAAATCGCCATAGATACTGAGGGTTTTAATACCAAAGTCACTAAAAACTATGGCATGATGGATATTTATACCAGAAGTTGCATCGGATACATGTCCTGCGGCCAACCCGGTTCCTTTACAATTATATGCTCCGCCTTCTGTAGCGGCATAAAGGGAAGAAGTTGAAATAGCATTGACAAGATATTCAGGTGCTCCAAGGTTTAGCCAATTTGCAGCCTGGTTGGGCGAAATA